>ERZ1740070.54-NODE-54-length-87133-cov-9.716312_pt1 | contig 87133 bp, 77 predicted proteins | sample MGYA00581734_ERZ1740070 | MGnify/ENA primary metagenome ERZ1740070 (study PRJEB43018, sample SAMN04849744) | marine metagenome | isolation source: floating plastic debris | place: Pacific Ocean | collected 2008-09-01 | study: EMG produced TPA metagenomics assembly... | reverse complement strand
GTTTGTACACTTTAGTTATTATGTGATATCACATAATAACTAAAGTGTACAAACACATGCATCACTGTATACGTATAAGGTATTTATATACATAAAAGTTGCTTGTGCTACGCAAGAGTTTCCATGTCTACACTTCTATTAGTAACAGCTACAACAATAAATAACAACTTATGAAAACGCTGAAAACTATATATGGCAATGTATTTAGATTTTAAACGACAATTAATACTAGAATATCAGGAAAGAGAGTTTTCATGTATTAGACGCTAGGGTGTAGCGACAGACAAGATATTTGTATGTACGGGACAGAATCAAGCTTAACAAAGTATATACATATAAGAAATGCAAATGCTTGATTTTACTGGCTCCCTTAATTGTTTTATGTGTGAATTATTTTTTATGTATAAATAGTTCTATGCATGAAAGACTTAGGAAGTGAGCAGCATGAGACTCCTCACTAGAAAGGCAAGATATTACTCAGCTTTTAAGTTAATAAACTCTGCTCGCTCAGCTCTAATATAGGTCTTGTACTGAGTATTACCATCGCTATCTGTCCACCTATCATTTCTTAGGGCACCTTCTATCAGTACTTTTGAGCCCTTTGTAAGTTTATCGGCACACTGCTCAGCAACTCCCCTCCATGTCTCAAACTGGAAAGACTCCCAGTTTGTTTCTTCGCTGTCTTTTTTTGAATACGGTAGACCGATAGAAGAAATATAGACTTTTACATCATCCCCTATCGTCTTAGATTCGATCTTTTCTCCTACATGGCCCGTAATAATAATGGTGTTGGTGCAAAAAGTCCTCATGCATGATCCATAAAAATAAAATAAAAATAGCGAGCGTTACTCCCACAAACTACGACACTACAAGCTATCTATCAGCCCATGACAAATAGAATTAACAAGATTATTCACCATCTCTTTACGCTTGCTGTCTGCTTCGATCCACTCTGATATATCCTTACTCAAGTCAAAGCTGACAGGTACAGTTTCAATATGAAATATTGTTGCTTTTTTCCACTGTTCAGGATCGGTTAACGGCGGAATATCTGAAAAGTCAATATCTATATCATTCGGTAGATCTCGAACGCCAGCTATTATTTCTTCTTCTTTTCCCTCTAACTCTTTAAGAGATATTTTCTTGGTAGTCATAATAGAATCCCCTTTCTTTCTTATGTGCTTTTCTGCCTGAAATAATCCGCACACAACGGCCACGAACCGTAACAATAGCCGTTAACACCGTTCCATCTAACAAAGCTCCCACAAGGCACAGACGGTGCTCTCCTCGTCTTACCTGCTTTTGATAAATTAAAGGAGCCCCCCTCACCATCAACGCCACAAGCTCAAAGGAAATACCGTGTTTATGCTTGTTACTAATAGCCTTTTCTTCATTCCATTCAAACTCCATAAAGCATATCAACAAAATATAAGCACGTATAACAAAAAATAACGGGCGTTAAGCCCTCAAATTACAGCGATGAAGACTCACACCCGAACCCTTGATTTACCTCTCAGACGGCAAATAGGCGAGTATATAACCCTTGCCATTCTCAAACTGCCCACGAGCAACCCAGATTCTAATTTTATCTAGTGGGAAGTCTGTCCAGTCAATATGTTGCTGAACAACAATTTTCCCGATATCCCATTCACATTTCAGAACGGCGGACCTGTCCTCTTTAACTTCGAGTGTCCAGAACTGTTCTTCCCTTAGCTTTGGATGCTTTCGAATTTTTGGATGTATCTGTAGCGCAGCAATATCATCAATCAACCAGTGACATGCTGTCTCATCCCTCAAATATCGAACACCATCTGTTATGCAGAATCCTGGAAATAATGGAGAGATCGAATATATTTCAGCTGAACCGTGAAAGTGATGTAAGCCTTCCAGTATTTCAGTTTTTTTATTTGTGGCATTCATCTTTAATCTATAAAAAATAATAACAAGAATGGGCGTTAAGCCCTCAAATTACAGCAGAGTGAGCTATTGCCCAAAATTAGATTTTTATCGCATCATCGCGCGTATAAAGGGCATTTCTTTCAATGCGTCAACAAAATCAGAACTAACTGATTCAAATGAAAAGCAATCAACTTCCTCGTCAGAAATTTCATCTATTATTTTTTCTTCTACTATGTCGAGACGAGAGCGATTATCAATAAAAACGTCGATGCTTTTGACAAAAATATACTCTTCTTCTTTATGAATAGGGACAGGACAAGGATATGTAGTCGTACCCTGATTTTCATAGGAAATTTCAGTTTTTACACGAAAACAAGAAACCTTGAGATGGATTTCCTTGCTTTCATTATTCAGTTGTGTTTTCATACTTTATCTTTTGATAAGTGCCCGCATCTTCCGCGGATTGAAGGCACTGGTTAAAGTCGAGTTACCGGGCGCTTTCCCGGTAGCTCATTCTACTAAATACCCTCTATCACCTCAAGCTTTCAGCGCCTCCAAAGCAATATTTTTCCTCAATAAATTCAGGTGCTTATAAAGTTTTTTCGTCCGGTTTTTGGCTCTGTCTCAGGCTGGGTTCTACTCTGCAGGTAAGGCTACACTAAGCGCACTGCAACAGCAGAGGGTACGGGATGCCTAATTGGGGCCACACACCAATGCACCCTCTTGCACAGAATGAATTTGAGTGCAGCTCTACAGCATCCAAATCATTGCAGTCTGAATGCAGTCAGAAAGGAAACTGGTTACAGGTTTTCCAACAACATTTTACTATCTTTGCAGAAAAAAGCTTGCAAAAACCCGAGACAGTCAACTGGTCTTTGTAGGATCTGAGATAAGCATGCAATGAAGACATCGCTCGTTTTGATCGCTTTAGGGATTTCCAATCGCCAGTTCTGACCACCCTGTAAATCCTTTTTATCCAGCCATGGCTGGTACCCTTGCTGCTTCAGGCGATCGTAAAGCTCAAACACCTGCGCTTTATCCTCGTTAGCATGGGCTAAAAAGATACGTACCATCGGCTACAATCGGCGCAAGCATACAACATATCTAGCAGAAAGCGACTCAGCACTTGGCGGTTGGGAGGTGCTTTCTGCTTATTGCTATTAAGCCGCTTTCTCTAAACGGTGCCAGAAAATCCAGCTCTAATCCCCTGAACCAGGCGATCGTAACCATCCGGTTCAAACAGATCCACCCACTGATAGTCAGACAAATTAATGCCGTACTCTTCCTGACGTAACTCAGGTATCTGGCATCTATCCAGACGAACCGGCATCAGAAAAATCTGATCGGGGGGACGATCGGCCATAGCATTCAGGGCCATTCTAAATTCGCGCTGGATATAACCCTGTTTTTGGACTGACTGCTGTGAAAGGCACGCGATAAAGACATGGCTATTTTTGATCGCTTTCGGAATTTTCGCTCGCCAGCTCTGACCTGGGAGCAGGTTAACGTTGTCTAACCACGGCTCAAATCCACTTGCCTTCAGACGATTGTATAAATCAGTAACAGCAGCTTTATCCTCACTGGCATGGGCTAGAAAAATACGGATCATTGAGTACAATGGGTTTTACAACACACACAGACGGAAAGCAGCTCTAACTTGGCGATTGGCAACTGTTTTCTATTGCTACAGTTATTAAAACAGTTTTATCGAATACTAGCTAGGAATTGTATTGTTTTTGTAAGCCTCACACAGGAACCAACGACCAAATCTACTCGGCCCTCTTGTCTTCTTTTCAAGTATTGCAATATCTCTTCTCGTATTGGATCGGCAGAGAGAAAAAAGTGCAAAAGTGAAAAAGAGAAAAGAGAAAACTGGTCGACGTTTGAAGAGTCCACTCTTTGAGAAGGCTAATGACTACAGGGTAGGACACACCACACGAAACCCAATATCACTACGACTCAGCTCAGAATAGAAACTGAGACGTGCAGCAGATCGACAAAGCCTTGGATGCTCCTTCCAAGAACCGCCACGTAGCAACCGACAGGATGCATCTCCATCTTCAACCCAGGCACTTCCATCTATAGGAGTTCCCTCATAATTGGCATGATAAATATCTAAACACCATTCCCTGACATTTCCATGCATATCATAGAGACCAAAAGCATTAGCTGAAAAGCTTCCTACATCTGTTGTTTGCTCTCGATATTCACCTTTTGGGCCATCCCCGTAAGAACCTAAAAATTTGGAATCTTTGAAATCTACGTCATCTAGACCTTGGTAGTTTGCTAATTCCATTGTGATCGTATCTCCAAAGTGGAACGGTGTAGTTGTCCCTGCTCGACAGGCATACTCCCACTCAGCCTCACTGGGCAATCGATAATCACTCCCTGTCTTTTGCGAAAGGCGCTTACAGAACTCCACAGCATTATCCCAAGACACTTGCTCAACTGGCCTATCATCACCCTTAAATTTCGATGGGTCAGGGCTCAGTTTCATATCCACATCATCTAGTAGTGATATAGCTTGCCACTGGCGCTGCGTCACCGGATACCTCCCCATGTAAAAATCGGGTACTTGCACCTTATGCCGTGGCCCTTCACTCACCGATCGACCCAGTTCGTTCTCTGACGAGCCTATCCAGAAACGGTCACCTGGAATCCGTATTAAATCTAAATGGACACCATTGCCAAGGTCCTCCCGATAATACTGTGATGTTTTTAACTCACGTTGATTTATCTTCCCCGCACTATCAACGGTTGCAACTTCAAACGAAAAAGTTCGAACAACAGGTTTAGGGGGCTTTTTCGTTTGAGCAAGTTCATCTGCAAAACCTTTCTCTATTCCTCGAACCAGGCGCTCATAGCCATCAGATTCATATAGGTTGACCCACTGGTAATCAGACAGGCTAATACCATACTCTTCCTGACGTAGTTCCGGTATCTGACAAGCATCTAAGCAAACGGGAATCAGAAAAATCTTGCCGGGAGGCCGATCGGCCATGGCATTGAGCGCCATCCTGAACTCGCGCTGAACACAGCCTTGTTTCTGAACAGATTGCTGCGATAGGCATGCGATAAAAACATCGCTTTCTTTAATAGCCTTTGAAATTTCAGCCTGCCTGCTTTGGCCAGGGAGCAGATCTTCTCTATCCATCCACGGCTGAAAACCACTTTCTTTCAGACGGTGGTACAGATTGCTAACAGTAACTCTATCCTCGATCACATGAGCTAGAAATATACGTACCATTCAACACGACAGAAACTACTACACAACATATTAAAAGTGACTTTAACTTCGCAACTAGATATCGCTTCCCATATTTATACACGATAAAATGGTTGACTCATGAGAGCTATCTCCATACTGGATAGACTCTAATGCATACACATCGACAACCAACGTTATCAGGATCCTCTAGGTATCGCCCTCAAGCTTGAAATCTGCTAGGAAGCGATCCCATCAATTGATCCGGCGATGATCAATTGTCGATGTGGCAGATATTGAAAAATTACTTAGCTCAAATACACAATAAAGCTATTGCGTACAAACTGTCTTTGGAGCCAGATTTAACCACAAAGCAGGGGTGGATACTGAGCAATTCGTGGACTGGGTTAGGCAAGAGGAACAAAAGCTTCCTGTCGAACGCGATTAGCTCTACAGCAAAAATCTATGCGGTCATTATGCTTTGCGAGGAGCATCCATCTTCTTAATAAGAAAAGACCATTTACTTCTTGGTACGTAAATGCCTTTTACTTTTGCTTTTTGTAGAACTTCAGCAAGCTTTTCGTAGTTTTCTGTTGCCTCAAATATAGTAATTAACCAACTATAGGTAGATCGCCCAACCCGGTTCCATCCTATTGCACTTGCTTTTTCTGCGATACTCTCAAATTCTAAGCGAGCCTGATGATACTCTCCAAGGCGATATAGATAGATTCCATGTTGATAATCAAGAGGAATCTCATATCGTATTTTTAGCCTTGAAGATAAAGCTTGCCAGTTTTCTTGTTTTTTGAGTAATCCTCGTGATTCGGCAAGAAGCTGATCGAAGTTTATATCCCTAAAAGAAGAGTCCCGAGCTTTGGCAAGGCGAATAGGCACTCGAAGCCGAAGTTCACAGAGTAATGCCACAGTATCCATATATTCAGGAACTATATTCCTCTGGAAAGATTTAGAGCCTGATATAGCCCATATCTTATCCACATACTGCTGAGCAGAATCAATTGAACTCAGTTCATCTTGAGCGGAGAGTTCCCATGCATAAGTTGCTACAGCAGAGACTTCTGTATAGGCATCATCAATTATTTTGGCCTGATCAATAAGCCACATAGACATCTTCATCAAGAAATCAGATTTATGGCAAAGAGAGGCAATACATCTAATCTCTGGATAAATAGTCTTAATGGCATCATAGTGCCCTTCTTCAATCATCCCTCTTCTGATACTAGGAGCTATCAAAGTCGAATACTTACTCTGGAAGCTCTGTTTTATCTTCTCTAAATGACTAAAGTCATGCTTCGTCTGCCAGTTCCAAAGATAGTTAAGTATCTTTTCTAAAAGAGACTCAGTTGACAACTGAAGGTTTTCAGGCTCTGGAGGCTCCGAACCACCATATCGAACTTTAACTCGTTCATTGAGATAGTTACAATGCCATCTTTTAACATCAATACTCGTCAATTCACGTTCAGGTTTTCCATAAAGATGCATGTGATGACATTGCAAGAAATTTAGAGCTTCTGCCAAGTGATTTGCTGATTCTAGATAACTCCATTTGTTTCGAGCTTTAACAGCACGAATCAATTTATCAGCAATATCATCTTCAAGTATTCTTTTACCAATACAGATATGGCTCAAAGTTCCTAAGTGAACACCAGCAGCCTTTGCTAATGAGGCTGTCTGTTGAAAACCAAGAGCTACACATGCTTGCCTCATCCGATCATCATCATCAAATGATTCGCGCAGCTTTGAGGATAAATGACTGTCAGATATAGAAGATTCTAGATTCTTTGTATGGTCGCTTCTGATTGGGATAAATATGTCTTGGCGGAGAGAGGCTTGAGAGATATGTTCAAGGCAATCGACAACCAATATAAGCCCATAGCGAAGCTTTAATAGAGGGCTTGAAAGTGCGATATTTTTTGCTTTTTTCCGCGGTGAATTAATGCCCCTACTTCTATCAAAGACTTCAGATGAATTACATCCAAATTTATCAGTATTTCCTACTGAACATCTACCATCTAAAGCATCATAGAAACTTACAGCAAAAATGCCTAAAGAAGCATCAATTCCATTAGCATCCCAACCTGAATAGCAACTATCCAGTAAAACAAGCTTACAAGGCTCAGAAGAGAAACTTCTGCTGAAAAGTTCTGCTAAAGCATTGCCCCCACTGCCATGCCCTGAAAAGTAAAAAGGTAGCGAATCATCTGGACTGACATCCAAATTCTCATTTAAGAGCCGTAGATTCTCATTGACTTTGAGAACTTTCTTAATCGCAAAATCTTTTTCTGAGGGTTGTATTGAACTTATTGCATCAAGAAAGGTGGAATGAAAGTTCTGACTTCTTGCTGAATAAGACTCACAAAAATACGTCAACTCACTATCAAAAATAGACTTCGAGCGCACTACTGAGATATCCGTAGTTCCATGACCTACATAAAGCAATAGACGCTGACAACCTACATTTTCTGGTAAATCGTCATCTAATATCACCCACGCATCCTTCAAGCACTGCTGATAAATCTCCATAAGAGATTCCTGCCGCTCCAATCGTGATGTCAACCAAAAACGCTGATTCAACTCCCGAAACATCTGCCGATAAGCTCGCTGCACACTGAAGACCTCTGCTTCACAGCTGTTAACTTCGGCATAGTGTAAAATCCGGGCCATTAATGATGTTTTACCCATTTGCCGGGGAGCTTTAATGCGAATCAGCGCTCCTGGCTGCAGAATCTCTGCAAAACAGTCTTCTTCAATAGTGATTCGGGCATTACCAGTCTCTGTACTGTAGAGATCCAGATACAGTCCCGACTTTAAAAGATTGGGTTCCGAATTATACCCGTAGATAACTGTATGACCTTCAGCCTCAAGTCTACTTGTTAAAGGATTTCGACTAGAATAGCTTGAGGACACAGGTGAAAGAGAAAGTTTTTCCGCAACAGAATTCAAGCGAGAATCTTCGAAGAGGATCTCAACTTGATCATTTAATCTTTGAAAAACAGAAACACTCTTTCGATAAAACTTAGATGCAAGATTGTGATTACCTAACTTGAGATAAAGCCAACTTACTTGAAGCAATGCTTTCACTTCAAAGCCCGCATCCCCAACCTCCGCTGCCAATGTTACACTTCGACAAGCATATTTCAGGGCTTTTTTATACTCTTTAAGGACACCATACGTCTTGGCCAACTTCAATAAAACCATCAGCTCACCACGGCCATCATGAACCATACGATAAAGCTCAGACGCTAACTCCCAAGAGTAAGCAGCATTTAACGGCTGACTGAGGCTGTGATACCTTAAGCCTTCACAAAGGAAGCTCTGAGCATTTTTCCTACTCTCTTCGTTCTTTGCTAAAGCTAGAGCATTTTCCTCATCCAACAAAAGATTCAGCTTAAACAGCGCTTTATCTAGAAACGTTATATATTGCCTTATCTCAAGTATTTGAGACTGAACAAAAGAAAGCTCTTGAGACAACTGTTCTTGATTCAAAAATGAATCATACAGCAATTTTTTTATAGACGATGCCTGACTCAGACTCTTGTCACTAAGAATGGATATCTCTTTTAAAGCTTGGTAAGTATCGGCAATCCTACCATCTGAAGTCTCAAGCCCAAAAGATTCAAGTCGCTTAGCTAAAGCATACCCTTCAAGAGCTTTAACTTTCAAGCACCAAGTTATCAACTCAAAATCAATAATTTGATATTCAACATCTGGTGGACTGAGAAAATCACAACCTGGGAAATTCTCATCAAATTGAGCTCCTCTTCCTTGAAGAGACTTCTCTAAATCATCAGAAATACCTTTTGACTGAGAAAAATTACATCCTTGAACTATTACATTCTCAATCTTGGCATTACGCAAATCGGCATACTTGATGTCAGCGAATCTCAAACATGCACCCGTTAAGTCTGCTCCACGTAAATCGGCGTGTTGCAAATTCACTCCACTTAGATCTGCATTCCGAAGATCAACATTCCTTAAATCAGCATAAGACAAATTAGAGAGTCGAAAACATGCATCTTGTAAGTTTGAACCCCTCAAAATAGCGCTTTTCAGCTTAGCGTTGATAAAAGACGAAGCTCGTAAATTAGCACCTTGTAAATCAGCCTGCTCGAAATTCCCACAAGAACCAATGGCGAGCACCAAATTAGCACCATCCAACTTGGCAGCCTGTAAATCTGAAAACCTTAGATCAGCTTGTCTCAATAGAGAATTACTCAGACTTGACCTTGCAAGCTTTGCTCCTGCAAAGTTTGATTTATAAAGAAAAGCAGACGATAGGTCTATCTTCTCTAAATCTCCAGAATTCAGATTAATATGTGCTAAATCTAGCGTAGAAGGAACTATAGACTCAAAATACTTATCACCAACAAGAAGACCCTCACCCCATGAATCCCCTAAACCAGCACCTAAAGTCTCCAAGGGTTTTACAAGGAAATCACTACTAGACAGATTTACTTCCTGACAGGATTCTTCTAACTCAAAGGAACATGCTCTAGATATAACAACTCTAGGCAAGATCTCTGCAGGTGAGGGTTGAATAACACCTATACGAGAATAGTATTCAGGTTTTGGTGAAGAAACAAGATTAATAGGTTTTATTTCAGCAACCTCTAATTCTCCCAAAGAAGCACTTATGGCCTCTTTCAGATAAGACCCTAACGCTTCTATATTTTCTGTTCTGCAAGATGAAAGCTCCGACAGTAAAGGCTTTGTTATCTCTAAACATTTTTCGTAATATCCCTCTTGCTGGCAAAACTTTATCTGCAACAGATTAAAGAATAAAAGAGTATCGTCATTACAAAATTCTTCAAGTCCTTCAACAATCTTGAATACATGCGGAATATCTTGACTCAGCTTAGGATAAATATCACCAGCGTTTGGGTATGTTTCCTTTAGAGCTCTAAAGGCAGCTTTACAGAAATCTTTTTTTATCTTTTCAGAGTCACCTGATTCTTCAAGTTTAACTTTTAGGAAGTTACGCACTGACTCATTAAGCGAATAGAAATCATTATCTACTTGTTGAATAAACTGCAGACGAATAAAGGATTCTAGACTTTGAATGTCAAGCTGACGTGAATAATAAAAACATATTCTTTCAAGAAGAGAGCGCCTTACATCACAAAGAGATAAAAGACTCAACAAATACCCTATATCCTGGACACCACGCTTGCGAAGAATTGACCACTGCAAACTCAACAAAGCATCTTGTGGAGAATCTGCCTTTTCTTCATGGAGGGCTAACTCGCCAATGAATCTAAATTTAGTGTCAAAATAATTCTTCATCGTGCTTCCTCCTCTAAGAAAACACTGGCTATTCGATGAACGCAATCGGGATGGTAATGAACTCTCCGACACAACTGCATATAAAATGCTGGATCGTTATCAACCTCATCACCTAAGCGATGTCGGAGTAACTCAAAAGCATCAGCAGGCTCCAAAGGAGCAACATCAAACCCTCTAAACAAACTGAGTTGACGCATGCTATTCGAGGTCACAAGACAATGAAACCAATCGCCAGGAGGTGGCAAAAGAAAACTGATATCTTTGCTACGCGTTAAGTTATCGAAGACTAACAGGAACTTGTGACATGGCCAATGCTCCCAATAATTCAAAATTTGTGTAGTTACAGGAACATCATCAGAAAAGTTCACATCGCCTGGAACCACACGACACAAAAAATTACGAAGCGTTATCTCTGGGAAAGGTTCTTCTGAGTTAATCCAACAAATATTACCTGAATAAGCATCTCTATTTCTTCTACAGTATTGACCAGTCAGCTCAGTTTTGCCAATCCCCGGTATACCTCTTACCAAAACCTTACGGTGTTTTGCTATACAAGCCTCCAAATCTCCAAGTTGATCACATCTATCAACATACTCAATTGTCCCTGGAGCTGGGACCGGAGCAAGACTGCTTGGGGAAGGGACAACCTCAGACATCAGTAGGTCTTACCTTCTGCGCTAAGGGTTAACTGACTGACTAAAACCGAGCCACCAAGCTGAAAGTCAGGCTCTTGAGGTATCTGGGTTAAGGCATGGTCACAGCGCAAAAAACTAGACGTAATTAACTGAATAAAACGAGTCGCCAGCTCCACCCTAGCCACTACACTCAGCTGCCCATTTTCCCAAAGAAACCTTGGGATTAAGGGCTCAGCTGCTGTAGTTGAGAGAGTCAAGAAGCTCATGGACGATCTCAATTAAATTTTACCTAGGTTAGCTTTATGAACGATTTATCATGATTAAAGCTGTGACAGCCAGAAAACTGGTCAAGGAACCGGAAAATGCAAATCAGGGCTGATTACCTTCGGAAAATGCAATAGCCTACAGCAATTTACTTATATCGGCATAAGTGTCCCCTCCCTGTGCAGATTGTAAATGCAGAGCTAATGCCACCTCATGAGCAATTCCTACTAAAGTTCCCAGGACTTAAATGCCTCGTTGAAATGTACGTCAAAAATTAAATTTTCTTAATATGTAAACCCCTTTTAGGCGCAGCTGCCTAAAAGGGGTTTAGCACTTTTGCCTGTTCGATCTTTTATATACTGCCTGAATTGCTTTAAATTGCTCCTCAACCCTTGAAGAACCATTGATGTCAGGATGGACATTCTTATCAACTGGCAGTAAGAACGCTTCACTTCAGGCCGCGAGGCATCCGCCTCAAGTCCAAGCACCTCCCACAAATTCCCGGCGGTAGGCAGCTCCTCTGGCCGCTGTAGTTCCCGATAGAACTCATCAATCAACGAATCCACGGCAGCAAGCACGGGGGTAGGAAACCGCCTCACCTCTTTTGACCTCACCCCCGGCAGGTGAAATCATGTCCTCTAAAATTGCTACAAGGAAAGGTAAAGCCTTTCATGCTGGCATACCGGAAGGAACCAAGCTTATGAGCACTCCCCTCGATACCCTCTGGCAGCTCGATATCAAAATTACTCCAGAGCATCCCATCGAGCACGGCATAATCAAAATTGACCCCACGAAACACTAATGAACACATCCCTTCTGAAGGTGGCTTTCGCTGAGACCATTGATTCATTTGGGATAAATCAACATAGCTCATGTAGGCGTCATCAAGGATCACCTTAAAAGAAATAGGCGTTATCAACTGATGCTTTGCTCAAATTTGCACCAGTAAATACCAGCGAGCGCAGCTTTGCATCGTCGAGCACAGCCCCAGAAAGATCAATCTCCGCTACATTAAACCGTTCAATCCGAGCATCCGGCAAATTTGCACCGCTTAAATTAACCCCAGTCAAATCTTTCTGAATAAACTTCATACCCTGGGTCTACAGAGGACAGAACGAACCATCTGACAAAAAATACTTTCATCCCATGAAAGCTAAAAGGCTATGAGTTACCCCTTTACTGCTAATGCTCCGCATACACCGCAGGCCCACTAAACACATAAACCACTTCTCCATACTGGTCAGGAGCATCAATGAACTGATAAACTCCATCCAGCTCGGCTCTAGTAGCTTCCTGCTCACATTGAGCGATTACATCTGAAAATGCCTGCTCTGAATACCGCTCGTCGTGAATAAAATCAGCGGGTGAGTCATAGGCACCACGATAATTTTCGCTAAATATCCGAACCCCGTCATCAAGGGAAAAGGTGTCATATTGCTCCTCAACCCAGGCATCATAGAGTTGGTCTATAACTTCCCGACAAGGGATTTTAGTTTTTTTCTGCAATGTAGCGATATGCTCTGGGGAAAGCTCAGACTCAGATCTTAATAACAACTGCTGAGAAAGAGGGAGTCCAGATTCCTCTACCCCTTCTTCCCTATCAACACTTAACGCAATCGATTTTTCACTAATCGACTGCATAGAGAACCCTTATATCGTCTACTTCTCCATCTACATACCCAGGTTGTTTTTCAACTTCCTCTTGAACCCACTGTTCCAGATGTAGAAGCTTTATCGTTTCGCCGATAATGCTAGCTGCTGAAACATCTCCTTTTACAGGCACATTCAACAACTCAACTTCAAACTCGTCTCCATTGGTCAGGCCAACATCCAAGCCTACTTCACGAATACCACTCATATCTCTCTTCCTTTGTAAGTTTGACTAAGAATCTCTCTCTAAATATAACACCGTTCTATTTAAGTCTACTTAAAAGAGATATGTATGAAACTCAGCCACCTAAAACAGATAGAGCCCCCTGATATAGACCTCACAGAAGTATCCGCAGTCGTTCAGAAAACACCACTCTGGAAAATGGCTAAAAGCACCATGAGTCGTATCGGTGAAACCCTTGACAACACTACAAAAGCTATCCGTGAGACGGTAAAGACGGAGACAGAATCAGGGATACAGGTTGTCCGCAATACTCTTGCTATCAAAGCTGCAAACGATGAACTCGCAAGGGACTTAAATATCGCTAAATCTCCACTTGGAAATAGTGCTGCGATTCCACAAGAACAACTTGAACAGTTACAGGTTCTTGCAGAAACAGCCCACGAGAGCATTAAGGAACAGGCTGAAGCCAAGCTTGATCAAGTATTACTAGCGAATAACACTACATCCACTACTCGGGCTGACGTAAGAGCTACCCTTGAAACACTGAGCGAAGATTCCCTCAATGAAACCACTAAGCTGAGAATGGATATCAAGGCGGCTCGGGCTGAGCTTGAACGGCTTAACCGTACAGGTACCCCCGTTGACGTAGAAGCCGTCTTTGAGCAGGTGAGGGCTACTGAATCAAATCCAGATACGGATCGGTCCCGGATCGTTTCCTATATCGCTGGGAGTGGTCAACAAGATATTGCCCTGACTACAGATCCTGAAATCGTAGTGAAACCGAATCCCCTTCCTAACGCGGACCCTACCAAGGCGGTATCAGCGCCAGAAACCGTTGTAATAGCACCTGATTATACAGTGCTTAAATCAGAGCTTACAGAGACGAGTCAAGAAGGGCTCAGAAGGATCGCACGGGCCATTAACAAGATCAATAAGCCAAAGGGAGCACCAACCATTCCTGGCATTAATAGAAAAGGTAATAAGAATGCACTTTTAGAAGTTCTCAGTAAAGACGATATGCTGGCTGTTATTGATGACAATAACCTTACTGAAACTGAAAAACCAGCAGTAGTAGCTGCATAAGAACTGCTATCAACGGGAATCTTAGGCAATCCTGTACAGGATCGAATATCCTAACTCGATATGCCTAAAATCCCTGATTGCGATCACTGCCAATTCTATGCCCGCTCACCTTACATGGTCTGCGGGGTAAACCCTTCTGGACCAGAAGGCGATAAATGTCCAGACTACGAGGCACTAGAGCCACCTCGCAAGCCGTTAGGCGGTGGATACTATGCAGGGGATTGGATTCCTCAGATAAACACTCAGACCACCGATGAGCAAAGGTTAGCGTTACTTGACTGGCATCCAATCTTTACAGGCCGTTGCCCACACTGCGAAATATCAATTTCTCAACCTACCCCACCTCATACCCATTGGGAGTGTATTGAGTTTTCTTACCTGAGAATAAATGCAGCTCATCTTGAGCCCTGGTCATGGCCACATAGAGTTGCCGCTTGGCCATTGTCGCTTTATCACTATCTTTACTCTGACAGTCCCAAAACTGGTCAGCCCACATCAAAAGAACAACCTTAAACTCTAAGCCTAACGATGAGAGGGTTGTCACAATCCTGATACCAGGTTGAGTACTATCGTAATTACGCTTGGTTACTTGATTCTCTGTAACCCAATAGTAATCAACGTTTAATCCCTTCAATTTACCTAAAAGAGAACGAAACGCATCGTCTTCTTTCTTCGATTTCCAACGATAGAGAATCGCTATATCTGATGCAGAATACCCAGAATTTAAGAGCGTTTTGAGTTTTTCAAGAATGGCACTTTCTACAGCTTTCTTGGAACGAGCGATACAGATTGTTGGCTTTGGGCCATTACGGAGAGCAGCCCCCGGCTCTACAGCAGGAAAGGTTTCACCTAAATCAGTAGCTTGTCCATCGCTCTGTAAGATACCCCAAGCAGCGGTTAAAATCTCTTGAGTGTTTCGATAGTTTTGAGTGAGTCGCTGTGATCGCCCTACAGCTTTAACACCAACAGACTTCCAGGTAAATTGTTTCCGCTTATAGAGGCTTTGACTGCCATCACTCACAATCAGTAAGTCACCGTCTACCTGGTCTTTCAATGCCGCTACACAACAGGGGAACCAGCTCTTTGAAAACGTATGGGCTTCATCCACAAGCACTGAATCCCAGCGCTGCTCAACTGGCAGGGATTGGAGCTTGGCTACTACCCGGTCTCCTAAAAATTGGTTGTAATCCTCATCAGTAGTGAATTGACGCGGATTGGGTAAGCTTCCAAGCAGTCTCCTTGCCCAGCTATGAAAATGTAGAACCTCGATACGATCCTTATACTGCGGATTACGGGTATCACTGTGGAGTTGCGATCTCAGTTGAGCTGCCAAGGCAATGTTGAAACACAAGATAAGGATACGATGCTGAGTGAGCCGATTTGCCAAGGCTTTCGCACGGGCTGTCAGGATTAAGGTTTTCCCAGAACCAGCGACACCAAATATCAGCCGATGGCCACTCTTCATCGTCCGGGCCATCCGTTCTTGCTCTGCATCAAGGCTTAATAGGACGGTCGCTGTTGAGGGTAAAGGTTTCTCTGGTTCAAACGATAGGCTTATCTGAGTAGCAGGGACCTCTTTAATGGCTACTTCAGGATGCAGAATCCCCTTAATGGTGCTTACCTGATCTGAAGTTAGGGCTGGGAAGGAAAAGTCTGCCTTTGTGAACATGGCTTTGAGCCGTTGGAGTAGCTCAGCGCCCGATATGTGAGCCCAGCTTAGTAACTCATCCCGATATGCAACTGTTGGTTGCTCTAGAAGGACATACAGATTTTCATCACGGGCCTGCGCTTCCGTCATATTGCTCATAACGGCTCCCACACCGATGGGAAAGCACAGACGCCCCTGATAATTGCCTGCTTCGTTACACAAGATCGGGTAGGTTTTAAGCCTATCAGCCACTTCCCCAAAGTACCCATGCCCCTGCCTTAGCGGGTGCTGATACGTTTCAGTCTTGGTAATTCCTTTCCGTTGCCACCGGATATCAAAGAAATTATTGTCAGCCCGCTCTACCTGGGAGGCATACCACCCTTTTACCTCTAAAATGAGGAGCCCAAAACGAGGGCCAAGTATAACGAAATCGGGGTAGAGATCGTTAACTCGTGGCTCATACCAAACAATGAAATCATCTGGTAGCTGCGTACTCAAAACACTAAAGAGCTGCTGCTCCCCCTGACTCGCTTTGGATGACGGGGTGGCAGGAATCATTAGAGCCATGGTTGTACACCAGCTAAACCGTATTTTAAGCAGTTTCTTTAGGATACTGGGAAGCCATATCTCTGAAACAAGAGTTTAATCACCTAATCCTGCAATCCGAACTAGATGATACGGGTAACACTACAGCCAAAGAAAGCGTATAAAGCTAAGTTGATGGTGATTCCTAAGTTAAGTCAAAAAGGTGTGTCTCGTTTTTGTGATAAGCACAAATATTCAAGGGTAAACACCTTATAAATCAAAGAACTTGAGAATATGTCTCAATGTTAGTCTTGCAAAACTGAAATATATTCGGTCACAAGCTATCAATATTAGTCACTTGCAATTAACCACTTAAGCGGTAATCCAAATCGTGCAGTGCAGTTCTAATCATCTACTCTCGTTAAGACTAGACATCGTTTATCCAACTTAGTGTTATGAAAAGAGACCTGCATATCATTCTAAGACAGTTAAATTACAGGCTAACTGACAATAACGAGATAGGTGACATGGGTCCGATTTCAGACCCAGAACAAGTTGAAACTGCATTCAAGTTTATGGAGGGGATTTTAGGTAAAAATCACCTAAATGATTTAGTTGAGGGAATGTCTCATGAAGAAGCTGTCAATCTCATTAGAGATGGTATGAAAAGCTCCTTAGAGATGATTATCAAGGCTCAAGGTCCTGACAAAAGGATCGCAATTAGTAAGATGCAGGAATCTTTAGATGAAATCCTTGAGAAGTCTGATGGCATCGAACATCTTGGTGATAATAGTTTAGGGGTATTCATCCATAAGGTTTTAGATCGACAAAGTTCTGCCTATCACAAGGGTAAGATTGCAAATGATATCCTAGAAGAGAGTAAACAGATCGAAAAATTTCTCTCAGATCCTATTGCTCAACATGCAGAAGATCTAATTAATCACCTTCGATATAGAACATTAAGATATGGAGGACATACCCAGGAAGATTTTTTGCATGAAGCTAATCTTGTGCGGCAGCTTCAATCAGCTCACAGCATAGAAGATCTACATAGCCCCACATATCAAAGATTTTTACAAGAAGCTAGAGAAATCACTCATACGCAAGAACCGGATGAGGTATTCCAAAGCTTAAAATCAGTGTACCTCCCAGAAGATACTACTGAAACTACTATTGAGGATTTAGACACTACAGCAGACGGCACTAATCTTACCGAGGATTTAGATACTATAACAGACGGCACTAATCTTACTGAGGATTTAGACACTACAGCAGACAACGATAGCCTTACTGAAGAACTAGGTATTTCAGTAGACGATGACAATCTTATGATTGCAGCAAAAATCTCCCTACATCATGGTGCAGAAGAAATAGCCTCACAACTACCCCATAATCAGCTTCAGGAATTAGCTGAAATATTTTCAGCAGGAAAAGAAGTTATAAACGATACAAGTAATTTATTAGAGGCTTCCATTAATCATCTTGCAGAGAATCTCGATTCCTTAATTAACCAAATCAGTGATTCTAGAGTGATGTCAGTCATCTCCGATGCAAATTCTACAATTCATGATTTTGTGTCAAATCTCACACCTCTCGATGGTTTATTAGGAGGTGGTATTGCAGGTAGCGGTTATATAATAACCGCAGGCTTAAAAAAAGCATTATCACTGATTGGTGCCAGGTTGAGGAACGAAATTACAACTCTCGATATGGCTAAACAAATCTTAGAAGTTGTTCTTGTTAAAGGAATGACTGCTACAGTCATGGCAGCTACATTAGGTTTAATCGTAACAATCATCCCGGCTTCTCTTGCTAGTATCCTACTTCCGTTAATGGGCATTATAGGGGGAGCATTCTTGGTAAAACGGCTTATATATGATCTACCCAATGCATTCTGGCAAGGTCTCGATAGTTCACAGCGTCAGCAAATTATTGATCTTTGGGAATCAGCAGCAAATTTTGTCATGTCCACATTACAACGACTATGGAACTTTTTGTGTAGAAAAGTTAGAGAGGCAGTTAATGCTGTCAAAGTCGTTGTTAAAAAAGTCGTCCGGGTCTTAAAAGATTTTTGGGAATGGCTCTTCGGCAGAGGTGGAAGCGGAGAAAGCTTTGCTTAGAGAAAGACTGGCCATGCATCGAAAATGAGCGCTGAGCTGTATTTAGAGCTCACACTTTACTCTTGACAATCACGGTTAGGATCTAAGGAAATTTCAGGTGGAAGCTTTGTCCTACAAAGCTTAGCCTGCTTAAGCTGTTCTGGATTCAATAATTTAGCTCCTTGAAGATTAGCGTCTGTCAGATCAGCCCCTTGGAGATTTGCTTCATCCATCGTAGCCCCTTGAAGATTTGCTTCTGACAAATAAGCCCCTTGGAGATTTGCTTCTGACAAATAAGCTCCTTGAAGATTGGCCTCAAAAAGAGAAGCATTTTGAAGATTGGCCGATGGCAAGTCAGCTCCTTGAAGATTGGCCTTTGCTAATTCAACGCCTTGAAGATTTGCTCTCCAAAGAATAGCTTTTGGCAATTGAGCTTCATACAAAAAGACTCTTCTCGTATCTTCTTCAGATTCTACTTCACTTAAAATACTGTTCTGTATACTCAGTTCGGATACGTCTGAAAGATTTCCAGAAAAATTGAAAACAGCACTCTGTGTATTTAAGTCAGATATATCTACAGGATCTACAGAAAGGTCAATCCCCGCTAAGCTTTTAGGCTCCCAAGTACATATCCATAGACAAATAGCTCGTCGTCGCCAGTTAGCTCCAGGATAGTCATCTTTGCTATTTCGAGGAGAGGCATTGAGAAACTCTAAGGCATCTTTTCGCCCCGCGTTGCCAGGCTGTCCATGGGCATTAGAAATAGTTTGCCAAGCAGTGAGTATTTCTGTGTCACGGCGTTGCTTCTCTGAAGCAATATACATGCCAACTGCAATAATGAGTCCAATATTTCCAACTAAACTTAAAAGCTCTAACAGAGCTAAGTTATTAGCCCATATCACCATGGGCTCCAACACTTCTTTCTCTAACTTTATAAGATGTCGATTACCAGCGAAAAATATTTTTCTTACTGAACTTTCTAAAATTTTTTCAGCTATTTTCCAATCACTACTCGCATCCCCTGGACGCTTTAATAGTAGACGGTTTTCATAGAGTTTATACGCTATTTTTTCAATAGACTCATGATGCCTTTTCGTATAGCTTTTATTAAGCTTTAGTTTACGTCTCCAACGTAAGAACATTATCATTCTTGTTCAATGCAAATTAATGAAATTATATCTAAAAATATTTAAAGCTCTAAATACCCAGAACGTGTAATTAACATTGCATATTTCAAGCAATAATTATAGATAACACCATCAAGATATCCCTGCATCATATCGTGCCTTTTCTTCAATCTCATTCCACAAAGGTATCTGATCAGTTTTGCTTAATTCCAATAATGTATATTTAGCGACTAGCAAGTGATATTTATCTGAATCTACTCCTTTTGCTTCTGTTCTAGCTAACCTACGAATCTCATCCCATAAGTTATATCCGTCAGAAATATCAAGCTCTTCCTTAGCATAAGTTCCAATAAGGAGGATATAATACATATCCTCTTCAGATGCTATTGGATTAGCTGCTTCAATTCCAGCCTCAGGGTCAAATGATATTAACAACACATTTTCAATATTTATTATTTGAAGAGGAATAATCTCACAAGAACACTCTTCAGAATTGTTGCGATTCTCAGCATACGAAGGCTGAGAGGTAATACTAATGCTTGAAGCAGCTATGCTGAACGCTAATAGGGCAGATGTTGTTAATTTCATCCCAAAATACAGTAATATCTCTACGCTGAATCAATTTCAAGAATATGAACATTGTAATTGAGGATGAATCAGAAAAAATATTAGGCAAAACTATCGATGAATACCTTTCCCAAATAACTCCATCACATTCCCCACAACCTCAGTACCGATAACTCCCTCATCATCCACAGGAATAAAGTACCTAGCATCCCACCGTATCCGCTCATACTGGCATCCTGCCTGCTCAAGGAGCTTGGCGGTGGCATCACTGATTTTGCCGGTCACTTCAATTCGGTACTGCTGCTCTACCATGGACCGCTTTAACGCATATCCACTCCCAAGCGGAATCTGACTGCCATCATGGAATACCGCGTTATATACCTCTGCTGGCGTCAGGGAGATGTCAGCACTAACCCCCATAGCTTTGCTGATTTCCTCTACTGATTCTGGGGCTATCATCCGGCCCAGGACCCGCTCACCGTTAGTAAGCTCAATTTTATAGACCGTGGGGTCTTCCTGACTCATCGTGTCCCAGACAGGCAGGAGCAAACCTGATACCAGGTACCCTTTGGATTCTGTGTGGGTGGGTAGCTTTGCTACCTGAGCGTCCCATGCCTGCTTCCATTCATCGATCAATACCTTTCGCCAGTTTGAGGCTTCAAAGGTATCAACTCGGCTCATCAGAGTGGTATTGGGCCGAAGTAGCCCGATTCGTTCTTCAAGGACTCCATGTTTATTAGTAACCGGTCTTGCTTTGATACGGACAGCCGCATTTTTTGATTCCGCATTTTGGTATAGCCGCTCATACCAGTCATCGGGATAGTCTTTCTTTACCTGGGTCAGCGCTGTATCTGAGGAGATGATGGAGACTTTTGTTTTTACATCCAGCTCTAAACAGGTGGTTGTACTTTCGGTAGTTGGATGAGTATAGAGCAGCGTATTACCAACCAGCGTAAAGGTGCTATCCCGCAAGGCTTTTACACCCTTATCGTATTTGCCACTTTCTTTCGCAGCTTCGATAGCCCCCATGTGCAGGGCCTCAAATTCACCAAAGATAAAATTCTGTTTTTCAATGGGTAATGCCAACATCCGATTTAGGAACCGTGACATCGGTGGCATATCTGCTTTTATAGCCCCTTCTCTAGTTTTAAGAGCAAGTCCAGTGATATCTTCAAATTCAGCACAGCTCATCCCTTCTATCCGGTTCTGGGCCATCCGGTTGTAAAAGAGGGAGAGGGCATACTTGGCGTAATCGGATTCAAGGTTATTTTCTGCGGTAAAGACGCCCTGGCCCGCTGCATCCCGCTGGCCCCTGGTGAGCGCTCCAAGCTGCCCAATACGTCGGCTAATGGTTGCGGTAAATCGTCGTTCTCCAAGCACATCAGTGGATACCACACGCACAATGGGGGCTGACGCCTGGTGCGTTCGGTGGGTGCGGCCAAAGCCCTGGATAGCGGTAGCTGCATTCCAGCCTGGTTCTAGTAGGTAGTGAACCCTGCGCTGCTGGTTCTGGCAGGCAAGGGATGCATGGTAACTTCGTCCAGTACCTCCAGCCTGGGAAAAAACAAGAATTCGTTTCTCTCCACTTTGAAATGCTTTGGTCTCTTCTGAGTTAGCCCGTGCGCCTCGTTTTGAAGCGTGGTAGCGTCCTGAGTCATGATCGTAGAGTATTCGCTGGCTTCGTCCAGTTACTTCGGCAACACTTTCTTCTCCAAAGTGAAACAGAATTTGTTCTAAGGCCCCTGGCATCTCTGGTAAGAGCATTAACTCTTTGATAAGGTCCTCTTTCATCTCTAGTGCCCGCTGGCACTGCACCGGGTTATCCTCTGCGTCTTTTACGATGCGAGAGCGGATATTTCCATACTCATCTTCGTAAGGTTCAAAGAGCGTGGTTGGAAACGATCTATCGAGGTATTCAAGGATGCCTTCACGGGGGGTGAAATCTATCTGGAGATTGTCTCGTTCTCCCGCTGGCACCGATGAGAGTTTTCTATCCAGGATGGCTTCATTGGTACTCACTATCTGGATAACACAGGAGCGATCATGCGCTAAGTCATCCTCAATTGCCTCGATCATTTCAGGGGTTTTCATTGAGGTGAGCAGATGGTTAAAGAACCGCTGCCTAGTGCCTTCAAAGACGGATATTGCAGCGGCTTTTGCTCGGCTGTTATAGGCATACCCATCGGGGCTCACCACCCCTGCGACCTGTAAGGCTTCTTGTAGGTTGTGATGGATGATGTAAAAGGCATCGGCAAATTTGTTATAGATCCGTTTTTGTTCATCAGTAAGTGAAACCTCTAACGGTTCATTCTCTACCCCATCAAAGCTAAGGACCCGTGCGTTATAGAGCCCAAGGGCTTTTATATCCCGTGCCACCATCTCCATTGCGGCCTGGCCTCCGGCATCAACCTGGCTGATAAAACTGGACCGGCTTTCAAAGGGGAATTCTCCCGTGGACCAGAGACCCAGCCGTGAGGCATAGGCTAAGTGGGAGACTTCGGTGGCTCCCGTGGCGCTCACATAAATGACTCTGGCATCTGGGTGCAGGTTTTGGATTTTTAAGCCTGCTAAGCCCTGCTGAGAGGGGGCAGTAACACCCATACTGGTAATCTTCCCTACGGCTCCCCCCATGTTATGGGCTTCATCAAAGGCAATACAGCCGTCAAAACCATCTCCTAACCAGTCGCTTATCTGCTGTAACCGGCTATAGTGATTCCCGCCACTAGACCGTGTAGAGCGCAGTGTGGAATAGGTGGTAAAGAGAATGCCGTCTGGGAGTTCAATGGGCCGATTTATCTTCCAGCTTCCTTGAAGATGTACATCATCTGGATTACCTCCAAGGGCTTCCCAGTCTCGTTTAGCGTCTTCCTGTAGGGTCTTTGACATAGAAACCCACACCGCCTTTTTCCGACCCTGTAAGACGTTATCCATGATGATACCTGCCACCTGTCGCCCCTTTCCGCAGCCGGTACCATCACCAAGGAAATAGCCTCGCCGAAACTGCACTGCATCTGGATTACTGGGCACAGTTGGTTCTGTTGTTTCCCCTTCATCAGTTACCAGGAAGTAGCCATTTAGGAACCCCTGGTGAGCGTTTCCGGCATAGGTAACGGTCTCTATTTGAGCATCAGACAATACCCCGTCTGCGATCACAGCTTTTGGCAGTACCGGTTTATAGCTTGGCTCCGGTGGAAGCACCACTGACATGGCCTGACTTTCCACGAGATCCGTTGGATGTGGGTGGGCTCCTGCAATCTCAATTCGTTTTGGTTTATAGCGCTCAAAGGTGGTGTCATCAACGCCGCCACTATCATTGACCGGCATTCCGATAACCCGGTACTCCACATCCACCACATCGGTAAGGTCGATGGTGGGAGCCGCTTTCGGTTTTTCGATAATGGCCTTTGCCTTTGCCGGGGTGCGCTGCCGCTTTACCCGTGCCACTTTGGGGGCTTCTTCAACCGGTGGAGATTCGACCGGCATTGGTTCAGGTGAGATCACAGGCACTGCCGGTGGCAGATCTTTAGGTTCCTGGCCAACGGGAATACCTACTGGTGCCGGGGTTACTGCCGGTGGAGTTACCTTCTTTTTAAGAACTGGCCGAGGGGTGGCTCGTCGCAGAGGAGTTTTCTTTACTGGCTTTGGTCTATCGGGAACGGCATAGACCAGCCGTGCTCCCTCTGGGGAATGCCGTGGTGGAAGGGCATGAACTTCACGGAGGAGCTCATGGCTTTTTAGCGGGGTATTCCCTATCGGAACAAAGGTAGTGGGATCGGGAGATGGGACCTTATCAAAGACTGTGACCCGTGCTGCAAAGGTAGTCCCATGTTTAGCAAATGCCTGTTTATCAACGGCAAAGGAGCCGATGACGGTGGCCTGCTCTTGAATCTTTGGAAAATGCTTTCCCCAGGTCTTACTGCCAGGTTTGAAGTTTTCGCCCGTTATAAACACCATGCGGCCACCAAGGGAGAGTCTATCAAGGGCTGATTGCAGGTGCTTTAGCGTGGTGCCGGTGTTAGCCCGTCTGAGCCCTGGTGAGTGGGAGAACGGGGGATTAGCAATAATCACCGATGGTTTAATGCCAAGGGGGAGCCGGTCGTGCAGCTGTTCTGCGTTGAGCTTAAAGGTGCGTTCTGGGTCAAAGATGCGGCCAAGGATTGCATGGCGTTTATCTGAGAGGTCATTGACGATCACCTCGGCACCATTAAGTTTGGCCATAGTCGCAATGATGCCGGTTCCGGCACTCGGTTCTACAAACACGTCATCCGGGGTAACTCGTGCGGCCCGCATTGCGATATAGGCCAGTGGAAGAGGTGTGGAGAACTGTTGAAATTTTTCTTGTTCAGCAGACCGACTTGAATGGGTAAGGCAGAGGTCTTGTTTATCCCGCAGATAGTTCAACACCTGTGGGGGACTCCACTGCTGATTTTTAATGCTTCTCGCTGCTGAGTGAAGCAGCATCACCAAGGCAACCTCTTCTGCCTCATAGACATCTTTATGATTCCAAAGAAGAGAGTTTGAATTCCCCCCAAACTCCTTAGCCATCCAGCCACCACTTTTATAAAGCTCAGTTTTTAAGCCTGCTCGAAAGGCTTTTCGTTGTTCTTTATCAAGGGGAACATCGACCTGTAATCGAGTGGCTATCTTTCTTGCGACATTAAAGAGTTTTTCTGCGTACTGCTCTGGGGTAAGGACTCGTTTTGTAGGTGCAGCTCCCCCGTTTAAGTCTGATTCAGGGACAGCGCTCGGAACTGGGCGCATTGTCCCCGACAACAATGAAGGGGATTTATCGAGCATTAATTACAGCGTCGTTGACTAAAATAGAACGCCGTTTTACTACAAAGGAGAGTCTTACTAAACTTTTTCTTCTAATGAGATTCCATTGACACCGATTACGACAACACAACAGCTTGAGATTACCGAGGATGGCCAGAAGTTAACAGGCATTGAACCAGCTGCACAGGTTGGTCAGACGCCGACACCGACTCAAAAGCAGTATCGGGCACCCCTTACCGCAGTCCATGAGCAGGAGCGGCTTTATCGATTTGGGCCAAAGGTGCTGAGCACGAAGGAATTGCTGTCTGTCCTGGTCGGTAAAGGATTTGCAACAACCGATAAAACAATGTGCCCAGATGAGATGGCAGCATTGATCCTTGAAAAGGCTGGAGACAAGCATCCGAATACGCTCCGGGGGCTGCAACTGCTTACTGAGAAAGACCTGACCAGTATCCCTGGTATCGGCAAAACCAAGGCAGCGATCATCTTGGCATCGCTTGAGCTTGGAAAACGGGTATCGGTGCCAAGACCCAATGATTTAACGGTCGTTGACGATCCGGCGGTGGCCGCAGCTGCGGTAATGAGCGATATCGGTTATGAAACCAGGGAGCATTTTGCGGTGCTCTGCCTTGATGTAAAGCACCGGCTGATCAATACCTCTATCATTTCCCAGGGCACCAGTTCGGAGACGTTAGCCCATCCACGGGAGGTCTTTAAGACAGCGGTTAGTAAGGGGGCTGAGCGGGTGATCGTCAGTCATAATCATCCGTCTGGCAATCCAATGCCCAGTGATGCGGATTTAGAGCTGACACGTCAGCTGCTTCAGGGAGGGGACCTAATTGGAATTAAGCTATTGGATCATGTGATCGTTGCACGAGGGGACTTTCACAGTATTCGTCAGTCGTCGTCACATCTTTGGGTCTAGAGCCAACACATAGGAACCAAATTTTGGTAACCAAGCTTATCTAAACGAGCTTGACTTTGAATACTCGGTAATGTCCGGAGCATTCTCTGAGCATACGTAGTTCGTAGTAGCTCGTTCTATTTGTTGGACACATGAGTAGACTGCAGTACGCAAGTGACAGCTTGGTAAATAGAATCAAGTCCGCTGTTGTATCAAATTACGCAGCGTATTCTTACTGCCTCAGTCTTATTTTGTATAAACGAGGTCAAAAAGAACAGGCTTACAAACTGCTAGACAGCTCGATAGAGGCAGTTGATAAACTAAAAGATTCTTTAAGTAATAATCAGAATATCACTGAGAATAGGCAAAAACTAGCTGCACAATTCTATTTCTTGTACCAAAAGAAGGTGGAGTATCTCTTAGAAGAGGGATATGTCACACAAGCATTCTCTGTAGCCGACAAAGCAAAAAATAGTCTTGGCGAAGCAGTAGAGGTTGATCATTTTGGGCTTGGTGGTTTCTTTAGTGCAGTATTTGGAATGCTGAGCAATCTTGGAGTCGGAAGCAACAGCATCCAGTTAGGCGTAGACTACAAAACTAAGCTTAAATTATCAGAGAATAAATTAGAACTATATTTTCGAGCATGGAAGTTTCTCTATAAGAAAACATTCTCAATTTTCAGGAACAACAAAAGATTTAGCCCTTTTGCCGATGACCTTGATGAAACAAACGCGCGTCTTCATGAGAGGCTGTGCGAAATCATAGAAGACCATACTTTAGTAATTTCATGGTATCTCTGTTCTGATTTTCTTTGTGTATTTTTAATAGACAGATATAACGATAAGCCTTTAATCCTTAAATCCAGCTACGATCAATACTTAGGTCTACCCGATTGGCTAGACAAATACCAAAACTGTATTCGCAACCAAGATGCCAAAGCCATAACCAAGGAACTTGAAAACCTATTAAAAGAAGGGACATCGCTACTACAGATAGACCGGGCTATTGACGAATTCTATGACCCCCGAAAACACAAGAAGTTGATAATCGTTCCTCATAGATATCTCAACGTATTTCCAATCCATATCTTTAGTGTAATAACTGGATCTCAAAAAACTTACCTTAGAGATCTATTCCCAAATGGCGTAATTTTCTCTCCAAGCTGTGGATTTGTCCTTTCTTCTCGAATAGGACCTACAACAAACTACTATGACCAGGGAAGTTTTATTGCGCTTAAAAACCCTGCATTGCCTTATGGAGACATCGAAGTTAGAACTATTGGAAAGAACTTTAGAGAAAGCGAGATAGTAGATGGAACATATGTAGAAGAATATACGAAGAAAGAAATGTCTGGAAGACCTGACTCCACAGAGTCTATGATCTTATTTATGAAGCTTTCAAAGGCACGTTACATTCACTTTGCATGCCACGGAGGATTTTTTCCAAAAAACCCGTTAAAGTCAAGCCTAGCATTGACTAATTCCGTATATGGAATGTGGTCTCTGGAAATGTTGCTCAACTATAACTTCTCCGATTGTCGCCTTGCTGTCCTTTCTGCCTGCGTCACTGGGGTAACTGACACCGAAGACTACGCTAGTACCTATCTAAGTTTAGCCTACGCCTTCCTGTGCAATGGCTGCTTCAACGTTGTTTGTAGCCTTTGGAATGTTGATGATAGAGCTACAGCTATTCTCATGATTCGATTTTATGAGTATTTGACGTCTGACATGTATTGCTCCATTCCAAGAGCGCTTAGTCATGCTCAAGCATGGTTAAGAGACTCAACTGCATCAGAGTTGAAACAATGGATTACTGATCAAGCATGGACACGGCGTGATAAGGCAGATGCAAAAGCAGCCATAGAACGTAGTGCTTCAAACGACAGCGAAAAGCCATATTCTTCTCCTTTTTATTGGGGAAGCTTTTACTCCGTAAGCAAGGAATAGCACTATGAATATCGTTGATTTCGAGCAAAATCTATCCCGTGATGAACTAGATATTCTTATACTCATATATATCCTAGAAATACATCAGAATCTATTTTCTGTTGAAAGCTTGAAATCACTGAAGAATAGAATAGAATCTTCCACCGGAGAATCTGAAGATATTGCTAATCAGCTTTGGCAGTGGATCGAAATTCACGAATCTTTTGAAGCAATTTATATCTCTATTCTCAACAAATTCAAACTTTCCAGTCAGAAGAGATCGAATAACTCTGTCGATCTAATGGGACTTGGCTCCATAGTTGGCCATGTCAAAGATTTCCTAATCCGCATGATTGAGATACGTGAGAATAGAGGAAAAGTTGAGTTAGAAAACGAAGCGTTAGCCTTAGACAACCAAAAGAAAAAACTAGAGAATATTAGCATTCTACTCCAAATAGCAAAGGAGAGTGGCCGTTCTTATGAAGAGATTCGTATACTAATGGCCTCTTCAGCACCCAGCGATAGCGGTATTATTGAATTGATTAGAACTCGTGATAAAGTCTTGCTTTCTGACAATAAGACTCAAACGTAGTGCTCACCAGTCATAATTACCCCTCTGAAGTCTAAAGAAAAGAGTTTTAGCAACTCCGAGTCCGAACTTTAACAAAGCCTAAAAATGCGCGTTCGGGATTTTTCACTGGTTCGTTTGTCTCCCTCGCATAGGCCCTCCATTCCTTCTCTAGGATATAGACATCAAGGCCGTTTGCGACTGTTTTAGCCTTTTCGTAAATGGCTGTACCAGAAAACGGCGGAACCAATGACCCTGCTGCATTTTCCCTAGACTGTTTGGTAGTCTTAATTTTTTGCTCGATGCGGAGTCGCTCAGAAGTCTTGGTCAGGAAAAACTTAATGGCTTTAACCTTATTCCGCGCACCTCGAACTATTTCTGTACGGACGGTAAATGTTGATGCTATTGGATTTGAATTTATTTCTTCGACTGCGGGGGTCAAGGCAAAACGATTGAAATCCCCCCACAATTTATATTGACTATCGATCCCCATCCATTTCCTTAACTCATCAAGCTCCACTAGAAAGAAGCGCTCTTGTTCTTCAGTGGTTTTCGTGGGATCGAATCTCCACATATTCACCTTCGATTCTAGAAACTGGTAAAGGCTCACTGAATACTTCCCTTTTAGACCAATAACAAAGTAGGTATCGAGACGGGCAAATTGAGATGGATTTTTTAGGATGGTTTCGATACGCTTTGGTATTTCAAAATGGACTTTTTGCTGATCGTCATCAAAGCCAATCGAAGCAAACAAGCTGATCCACTCGTAAGATTTCCCTTGCTCAATCGTAATTAATACATTTGCCAGATTACCGAGGTACTCATATAGCCAGCTATTAAAGCTCTGAACACCTGCAATGTCCCTAAAGACTTGCTTGACAAGTTCTATATCCACTTCATGTATCCGCTTTCTGCCAATATCATCCCAAACGGAATGAATAAGCAGAATCATCAACTTACGCTCTCTCTGCCTAAACTTACCTTCAACTCGAACCTTCATCGTCTCTGTTGCCATCACAACAGAGCAATGTTCATCGTCATCAAGATCCAATGGCTTGCCTGTTGACTTTACTTGCCTCATCTCTTCCCTGCTAAATTCAAATAGCCCAAAGCAAAGTAGTTCAAGAAATGAGATACGTAAACAGTTTTTATTCTCAACTCATACAGTCGTCAAAATCTCATAGGTCGGCGTCAAAACCTCATAGGTCAGTGCCAATCAGCCGGTAATCAAAGACCTTCCTCACACTATTTTCCTAAAAATCTGTGTGAGAACACACTAAGAGTATTCACTACTGCTCTGTGGATAACTCAAAAATCCTACCTGTGGACAATCCGTCAAAATCTCATAGGTCGGCGTCAAAATCTCATAGGTTAGCGTCAAAATCTCATAGGTCGGCGTCAAAACCTCATAGGTTAGGCACTTAAATCCTTGATATCACTACAGAATTCGCCCTGAACACTAGAACACTATAGAACACTAAGAACACAGGCCCCACCTGTTGATAACTGGGCCACGTAAAACAGCGTTTCAAAAAGGTGTAGAGATGGGGGCAAGCCCCCAAACCCCCGTCTGAATGTGGGAGCAGTAAGTGATCACCTTTCCTCTAACGCAGTGGCTCAAGCTTTACTCATCAAGGCAATCAGGTAAGGTGCCACCGCTTATGTAAAACAATGTTCTAAAAAAATGAGTATTACCGTCATTCTTAAACTTGTCATCGTTGGAACCATTGCCGTCGTTGCGCTCCTTAGCTTCCGTCAAAAATGGCTTACTCGAAAAAAGAGAAAACACGTAAGAGGCACTATGCTCGTTACCCCACGGGAGTTTGAGAAAACTATCAAAGGGGATGGCATAGCGATTCCAAATACCGCCAACGATGAGCACCACCACCCCTATCTCAAAATCAAGCAAGCGGATGAGAACAAACACTTCCTCATCTGCGGGGATACTGGGACTGGAAAATCTGCCATCTTTCACACAATGCTCCAGCAGATTCGGCTACGGGACACTGAACGGGCAGTGGTTTACGACCCGAAGCTTGAATTCTATAAAAATCACGGCAGACCAAACGATACCGTGCTCTACCCATTCTCTGATAAGTGCCCTTACTGGGACCTGTCACGGGAAATTACTCGCCCAGAGATGGCAAAGCTGATTGCTGAGAGCCTGCTGCCCTGTAAGCCAGGGAACGAGAATGAGTTTTTCACCAGTAGTTCACGGCATGTCCTGGATAAGCTGCTAATCAAACTGGGGGAATGTCAAGGCAGTGTGGATGATTTTCTCTACTGGCTTCGAGATCCTGAGATGATCGATCACCTGCTCGAAAATGAAATTGAGGCTAACTACATCCCCAAAGATGCCTTTCCTCAGCGGGCTGGTGTGATCGCAAGCCTCACCCAAATGGGGAAATCCCTAGAACTACTCCCCTCCATCAACGAGGGTAGAAAATCATTTGCCCTCTCAAAATGGGTCAAACAACGCCCTGGTTGGATATTCATTGGCGGAACAGGCCCCGCTGATCAGCAGATTCTACAACCGCTTTTTTCCATCTGGTTTAATATCCTCATCCAGCAGCTGCTTGATTTCTCCGAAAGCTACTCCCCTCCTCCTACTTGGCTGTTCATCGATGAGATAGCTTCTCTAAAGTCACTTTCATTCCTCGAACAGGCTGCATCCCAGGCTAGGGGATTTAACACACGGCTGGTGTTGGGGTTCCAAAACAAGTACCAGATCGAAAATTTCTATAATAAGCTCGCCCAGCCGATCCTCTCTGCTCCAAAAACCAAGATATTCCTTCGGACCACGGAGGTAGACTCGGCTGAATGGTGCGCGAAGATGATTGGGGAGCCTGAATTTGAGCAACGAGTCTTAAGCCGGTCATTCCAGCGGGCCTTTAACAGCCGGGAAAGCATCAGCTACCGTGAGGAGAAGAAAACCGAGTATCTGGTACTCCCCTCAGAGTTTGCCACTCTTGATGACCGTGAGGGCTATCTCCAGTACCAGGGCATCACCACACCGATTGCGTTTGACTACCCAGCCCTTACCCCCACAAACGACATTACGCGCTCAAAGCGAAGCACACTGCCGCATCGGGTGAAGAAAACCAGTAAAACCCCGACCGCCATCATGTGAAACTGAAATCAAAGTTTAACTGGTGCTGCATCGCCTGCGCCTGCACCCTCCGTTTTGCGGCTTCATCCTCTGCTGCCTTCACCTCCTGGCCAATCTCAAGTTCCTGTTCCTCTGAGGTAAGCCACTGCTGCAAGGGAATAGAGAGTTTTTGCAATTCCTGGTGAATATCGTCATTGAGCCCCTGAATGATGTCTTCAAGGTCTTTAGCTACCTCCAGGTGAAGCGAGATGGTATCTCGGAGAGTGAGCGCATCTTCAAGCGCCTGGTTGCGATCAGCTTCAAATGCTGCCCGTTCTTCAAGGATCGATTGAGCGATAGTGTTTAACTTCTCTTGGGCCACTGGTGACGATATCCTGCCGTTAAGGGATTGGTAGTTCTCTCGTGCCTTGGCCAGTTCCCGGTGGGCATTGATGAACGCTCCAAAGTCTGCGGTGAGCTGTTTTACCTCCAAAAACACTCGTCCAGGTTCTAGTCCATAGTCTCGAATCTGTTCTCGAAGCCGAGAAACGCTCTCTACGGCGTTTTTTACCTCTTCCCTACGGATACCTAAGGCCCTGCCATAAACGCGGCTTAGAGCCACCGTTACGTTCCCAGAATGGTCCTTCTTGGATTCATGCAGCTCCTTGGTGAACTTATCAACGATGCGATCCGCTGTATCCCGGTCCAGCTGAAGGGTTTTTAGCTCAGTTTTCTCCTTGACTAAAATGGCTTCTGCCTGGGTGCGGATATCGACCAACCGCTCAATCGCCTTTAGAATCTTGCGCTGCTCCTGCAACGCCTGCTCCTGGGCTTGAACTACTGCCATTTCCTTGAGTAACAAAATCTCTTTTACGACAGGAGTTTCTATCCCCTGCTTCCAGAGCATTGACTCATACGAGGTGAGCTTTGGCTGTGGAGGGCGATCAATGCCCTGAGCTGCGAGAGTACGCCTATCGATAACCGCATCAACACCAGCTTGTTTTAAAGCTCTATTGGCACACTGCTCCCAGGTTGCTCGAACATGCTCAAGCCTAGAACGATGAATCCATCCTCTATCCTTCGGGGCTCCCCCACGTTCTGGAGCACTGCTGTTTGCTCGACGGAAAAAGAGATGCTCTGATCGCGCAACTCCATCCATGGTTCTAGCAGAAAACATGCAGTGAAGGTGTGGATTTGTCCCGCCATCGATGGCAGGTGACTCGTGAATCACCACCGTGTAGGGGTGCTTTTCTCCTATCACTTCAGAGACAAATTCCTTTGTAAGCTGAACCTGGGCATCGGTTGAAAGTTCACGCGGGAGCGCAATTTCAAATTCGCTGTAGAGTCGTGCATGGGCCTGGGCATGAATATCAGCCATGTCCCAAAAGTGGGTTGCATCTTTTGCCCAATGAGGGAGGTTTCCAGACTCGATATGCCGGACCTGATCCGCGTTATAGGTGTACGGCTCTTCGCGTTGAATGTACCTCGAATGGGCTCCGGCCCGCTGCCCATTGCCTCTACTTCCATGCTTGAGATTAAGGTAATAAATCGCCAAAGATGCTGTCCTACAAAGGATTTAAGCCAGTCTTAGAAACTCTAGAAAGGGCGCATCTACACCTACGAAACGGAAGTATCAAGATACAAACAACTAAAAAGTCAAACAACTAGACAACTAAAAAACTGAAATTTCAAACAACCAAACAACTACGTGATAAAGCACTCAGGATTTAAATCAACCACTGTTTGATTAGCCCTGCTGACTGGCGTACATTCAGCTTCCACTCCGACACTATCTTCAGCAGCAGGAATCGATGACCGTTCAGAAGGATAAATTACGAGCCCAGATAGAACGGCTTGAAACGCAGATTAGGAAGCGTCGGGCCAGAGTGCATGAACTACGGCACAAAGAACGAAAACGCGATCAGAAGCTCAGAAGACAGCAACTTACTCAGTTTGGTGAGCTTGGAGAACAGGCTAACCTGCTTACTGTTGATAGAGGGGCTGTGCTTGGCCTCCTCCTAAAATTTCAGGACCTACTTTTTGACGACACCACATTCGAGCAACTAAAAGAAGCAGGCGATCAGCAGCTGAACCAAAAGGAATGATCCTCTTCAGAAATCCCGGAAATTATGGCTAGCGAGAACCGCTAAAGACACTGCTTACAGACAACCAAACAACCAAGCAGGCAAACAACTAGACAGCCAAACAACTAAATCCTGAATATCCAGACAACTGAAAAACTAAAAAGCTAAACAGTCAGACAATTAAAAATCATCCATACCCCTATCAAACAACTAGACAACTAAGCAATTAAAGCGTTGAATGTCCTATTATCAAGCACTTAGCAAACTAGACAACTAAAAAGCTAAACAATTAGACATTTAGAAAACTAAACAAGTAAAAAGCTAGACAACTGATCAAGTAGCCTCTATCATGCGGGCGAGTACCACCATGCTCTACCTGGAGGCCCATCATGAAAATTTCAGTCGCTTCCCTTAAAGGAGGAAGCGGGAAGACCACCACCTGTATTAATCTAGCTGCGGCATTTGCTGAACAAGGAAAATCGGTTCTTGTCGTGGATGCAGACCCACAAGCATCAGCTAATGACTGGGCCGCAGTTCGGAATGAAGACTTAGAAATGCCATTTTCACTGGTTCAGGCTGCACGCCATACCCTGCATCGGGATATCGATGAAATGCTAAAGGGTCGGGATATTGCGATCATCGACACCCCACCACGAACATCCGCTATTACAGTGAGTGCGCTTTCAGCATCTGATGTCATCGTCATTCCTATTCAGCCATCGAACTACGATATCTGGGCTGCTGAGCAGACCTTGGAAAAAATTGAGGAAGTGAAAGTCCATTGCCCAGACATCAAAGTACTACTCCTTATTTCTCGGGCCATCGTAGGTACCACCATTGAGCGTGACACCAAAAAGGTGATCTCTGACCTTGATGGGCAACTCCTTAAAACCGTTATTTATCAGCGAACGGCTTACACCAAAACAGCTGAAGGCATCACCATCCTTGAGACTAAAGATGACAAGGCTGTCCGTGAAACGAAATCGTTAGCACGGGAAATTGTAAAACTTACAGTGTAGGAGAACAGGGAAATGGTATCGCTTCGCCCGAATCAGAAAAAAAGGAACCTGGCAGATATAGATCAACTGGTTGCTCAGTCTGGTGTTGATGCAGAGATAGCTACTCAAGTGGTGGCTCCTCCTGTAGAACCAGTAGCTCCCCCTCCTGAGAAAAAGCCGAAAAAGCTTGCAAAGAGTAAGGACCCTCAGTACCACAAAACAATGCTCTACTTTCCAAAGGAACTGTTCTTCATGCTGAAAGGGGAGGCAGCTAAATCTGACTACGATATGAGCGATATCGTCACAAGGCTGCTCATGAAACATTACCCAGATATAGAGCTGCCAGAAGGGATGGAAATTCCGGAAATCGATTAACTTGGAAAGCCAAATACTTAGACAACTAAGCAACTAAAAAGCTAGACAACTAAAGAGTCAAGTGTAAATATGCCGTTAAATCGCTTGGTATACAAAGCATCATGACCATATGACTACTCAACCTGCACCCACCTGCTGGATAATAGCTGGCCCGAATGGGGCAGGGAAAACGACGTTTGCGCTTACGCATTTTGCAGAGATCGCAGACTGCAAGCACTTCATTAACGCTGACCTGATCGCTTCAGGGCTCAATCCCCTGGCTCCCGAGACACGGGTACGGCAGGCTGGACGGCTGTTCCTGACTGAACTGGAACGCCGAATCCAGGCCAGGGAAAGCTTTTGCTTTGAAACGACCCTGGCAGGTAGAACATATCTCAGATTGGTAGCCCGACTTCGAGCTGAAGCGTGGCGGGTAGAATTGATCTATCTGGCTTTGCCAAGCGTTGAAATGTCTCGGCTTCGCGTTAAGGAACGTGTTGATCATGGAGGGCATGATATCCCGATTGCCGATATTGAACGGCGATTTCCAAGAAGCCTCCGTAACTTGCTGAATGAATATAGCTATGCCACTGACAAGGCATGGTGCTTTATGAATAGCGGCAATGAGCCAGAACTCATTTTTATTCAGGAAGGCGAGGAGCGGACCGTTATCGATACCAACCTTTTTAATCGCCTTTTAGAAAGCGCAGAACTATGACAGCTCTTGATTCAGATACTCAAAGACTTTTGGAATCTCTTAGAAAGACAGCTACTGATGTACTCGAAAGAAAGCGTCGCCTCGGCCACTATGCCGTTATCTGGAAAGATAAAGCACCGCTGGCTATCGGTGACGATGCACCTTCTCAGGAATCGCAGGTAGCTGAAACCCATAATTTAAAGGACATACAGCAGCAGCCTTAATATTCTAAACAGCAGACTATGCTAACGCCTGATAAGTTATCGATAGAGAACCTGATAGAAGCTCGTTTACATGTAAATGAGCCATCCATAGAAGATTGCTCAGGTAAAGCAGTGCTCTACTTGTCCATGGGCAGATACCGCTGATAGGCTAAAGCTTTCAGGGAAAGAAATGGAGGCGCTTATGCGAATGGTGCTTACCGAAGCAAATGTTCGGTGTCATCACGCTGCTTTTCTTGGAAAACCTGAACAGAAAATCTGCCGTGGAGCCCGGAACTTTCAACTACAAGTTTTTTACACACTTGGCGTCCTTAAGAGCCCTATCGATCAGTGCTGGGCAGACACACTCACTGCAATCTGTAAGCCAGGGAGCTAAGTATTGGAAAGATAAGGAGTAAAATATTTTACTTACACTAAAACTTACACAACGTTTATAAGTAGCTTATTATCAGAGCAATCAAAGGAAGGAGGTGTCGGACTAGTACGCCCTCCCTTTGATTAACGACTTAGCTCAAATCCTCAACGAATTAGACATCATCATCAGGAAACCAGCGTTGTAACTGCTTACTAACGTTATCGCGCCGACCAATAACGATCACACGTCGTCCCTGCTCCCGATGGGTTTTCACCAAACCTTTGAAATCCATATCCCCTGAAATCAGGATGATAATATCCGGCTGCCAGCAGCGGCATAGTTGCTCACAATCTTTGATTAGTTGGTAATCAAGCTGATTTTTCTGGGTAACCACAACGTCAATACACTGCCACTGTAAATGGCGATGACATAGTTATTTGGCATATGATTTCTCAATAGAGATATGCCGCAAATCAAGAGGTCGAGGCAAACAACCCAAGTCTCTACATCAACAAAGCTGCCTTAGAAGCAACTGCACAAGGCAGCTTTGTTGGTCCAGAAACACGAGAAGGTCCCATCGTATTGATAGCAGCTGAACTATCTCATCAATATAACCAATGTGTAAGACTATCGCCAATGAACCTATTACGATGAAAACCAACTACAAAGAACCATAGTGACAAAAGCTCTCGCAAAAAGAATAAACTTTTGCACCCTGACTACTTATCATTTGGAAGTATAAATTCAGACCAAGGCTATACAGAATCACTAAGCATTTAATAAGACTTGTTAAATGTTTGATATGTATTACAACCTAAAATAAATCCGAGGCTATTGATAGTAAAAAGTGTTCAAAAATTAGCAGTTTTTTTAAGATTGATCACAACTTTCAATGCTATTTTTTTAAGCTAAGCTGACTATAGGTTGAATAAACATTCAAAAGCTATGAAAACTCTTAAATCTATTTGAGTCACAGTGAAGCAGTTCTTATCAAAGTCTATATACTACAAAAAATATCGTATGCGAACACGATAATAGCAACAGACATAAAGGGAAAAAATAATTCATTACTTTTGGATGAATAGCCGTGGATCTTTCAGCACTTGCATACCCTGCTGGCTTTGCTGTCAGTAATGTTATCGGGAAGGTAATTGATTATCACTGGATACAGCCTAAGTCACACGAAAACTATAAGGAAGGTTTACGCGTTCAGCATGAATTACGTCTAGAAGAATTTAAGCAACAGCACGAAGATAGCATTGTTCGCTCTTTCGTTAATTCTGGACTTCGCATTGATGAACAACACATTATAGAACATCTACGAGCAAGCTATTCTATATGGTCAAATAAAGCTATCAAAGATATAGCTCGAAATGAAACAAACAGTCCTTTTTTCGACAGCATTGAAGAGACTCGTGAAAATTTAGGAAAATTATATCAGCAAACAAAATTACCGATTATTTTAGTTGCTCCCTTTTGGGACGATGCGAAACCAAAAGATTCGAATGAACGTGGTGGCTATGTAGATTTCCGTAATTCGTTCAATACTTGTTATCAGAAAGCGCCTTGGCATTCACTTGCATCCAAGCAAGATGGATATTTCAAGCGTCCACTTTATCAATCCGACCGAGATATTAATCACATTTATAGCGTGCTTTCGGAAATCCCCATAGTGTTAATTCATGGGACAATTCAAGGGATTCACCCCACACAGCAATATATACAGAGAATCCATCCACGCATTACCTTTTGGAATTTATTTTCAGAGCAACAGGGTGGATATACAAGCTTAGATCTAAGATTTTTCCCAGTCGAATTTCCAACACCATCAGATACACCCACCGAAGTCGCAAAGATGATGGGAAGATACAGCTTGGATTTACAGGACTCAGTAGGAGAATATACAGCGAAAGCAGTTGGATTATTAGGATCTTTTTATCATACGTTTCAGTTTGGCAGCCGTCTAAACTTACAACAGTTTCAGATAGAAAATGAACAAGAATTGAAAGCTCTATCGTTCAATGCAGAGCAGCTATATGAAATACTATCTGAAAAATATCCTGACAACTCAGAATATTTTCAAACCGAAAAACTTACACTATCATTACAACGTAAACTTTCCAATTCAGAAACAAGAGACAAACATATAGATACAGGAAAATTAAACGATCTTCCCAAAAGCTATCTTGCGCCCAATCAATCTTGGTTCACAGAGAGGCTAGACAATATCTCTGAAACTTTTTCGTCAGTCATTGAGTATGCAAGGAAGAATAACTTTTCTACTCAATGGTTAGATCGCATTCTTCAGCTAAAAGACGCCATTGAACAAGAAGCTAATAAACTTATATTAGATAAGTTTCGTATTCTTGTAATTGGAGATTTCAATAGAGGGAAAAGCACTATCCTAAACGTTATCCTCCGAAGAGATATTCTTCCAACAGGAAGCATTCCCACCACTATTGTTTCCACATTCATAAAACACGGAGAAAAAGAAGAAGTTATAGTTCATAAAAAAATAGAGGAGAAATACTCTCAAGACACAGACCATCTAGAGCTTTTAAGCTTAGAAAAATACAACAAGAAATATACACCTACTAAAAGGGAAAGGGATCCTGAAGCTCTTAAACAGTTAGACTATACTGAACTCTATTGCCCTGCTAAAATTTTGCTTGAAGGAATTGAGTTTATAGACACTGGAGGTCTAAACATTAGTTCAGAAGAAAACTCTAAGGTCCTCTCTTATATCTCACAATGCCATGCTGTTATTTTTGTTTTAGGGGCAGACTACCAATTCACTAAGGCTGAGAAAGAATATCTAAAAATCTTTCTTCAAACAAAAGAAAAAATCAAAAGGAATAGTTACGCCCAAAATACATCTCCACTGAAAAAGACTGACAGACTAGAAATAGCTACTAATCGACCTGTTTTTTATTTAATAAATAAGTGGGAAACCTTGCCAGAGGAGGAAGTAGAGGAAATTAAAGATTATTTTATTGAAGAGTTCTCGGAGTTATTTAATCTCACAGAATCGCAAGCAAACGCAATGTGGGGAGAGACTATCTTTAATATTCATGCCAAGACTGCCACAGAAAATCTAGAAAAAGGGATTTCAATTAAGAACACAGGGTTCGATAAATTCGAGGAGAAACTGAGACATTTTGTAATTAAGAAGCGAACATTTGTTGAACTGCATCAAGCAGCCGAAATTGCTATGTCAGTTTCCAATAAATTCAAAGCATTAGTAGATACAGAGGGCTTTAGCAATTCAATTACTTTGGAACATAGATCTCAGGATGATCTGAAAAAAATGCAACTAAAAGCATTCAGTGACAATATTTCTACTCAAGCAGAAATTGTCAATGCACACTATCAAAAAGTCATTCAACAGCTCAATCAACATTAGGAAAGATTATAAATGAATAATCCAACTTCTGAATTTCAATTAAAATCTGTTGAGATTCGTGCTCTATTAGCTGACAAACTAATTGAAATGGCTCAGATAATATCTGTAGCAGAACAACAAGCGAAAAACAAAGAAGCCTCCGGAGCTTTAGACATATTAAACCTTGTCAACGATCTAAAGACTGACGCGAGTGGCTTGAGAGAAAACAAGTTTCGTTTTTTAGTTGTTGGTGACTTCAATAGAGGAAAGAGTACTATCCTCAATGTTATTCTTGGTCAAAGCGTTCTACCAATGGGGGGAACTCCTACGACCGCTATCCCCACTTTTGTAAAATATGGAACTAAGAAAGAAGCCATAGTTTATAAAAAAGCAATAGGTAGTCAAAAAAGAACTTCTGAACCTTTGAGCTTTGAGGATTATAAGAAAAGATACACGCTGAACTCAAAGGACGTAAAGAACTCTATTAAGAAAAAGCTAAATACAGCCGTTGAAAAATATAAAGATGGTCTTGCTAAATGGCTTAAAAGACTGGACTATGCTGAAATTTATTGCCCTATTGAAATACTACAAAAAGGCGTGGAATTCATTGACAGTGCAGGATTAAACCATACGGAAGAAGAAAATATAAAAACACTGTCCTATATTTCTCAATGCCATGTAATTATTTTTGTTTTAGGAGCGGATTATCAATTTACCAAAGAGGAGAAAGGCTATCTAGAAACTCTTCTTGGGAAAAAGGAAGAAATTGAGAAAAATGAAAACTCTGAAAGAAAAACATCGAGATCAACTAATAACTCAGAAAATTCTAGTCCTAGACCTATATTCTATCTAATTAATAAATGGGAGACAGTACCAGAAGAAGAGAGAGAGGATGTTCAAGATCATTTTATTGGCGAATTTTCCGAATTATTTAACTTGACGGAAAACCAGGCAGATGCGATGTGGGGCAATTCAATTTTTAATGTTTATGCTAAGACTGCCATAGACAAATTAGAAGCCGGTCTTTCAATTGAAGATACTGGCCTTGACGCTTTTCAGAAAAGACTGGATTATTTTCTGACAAATGAAAGGTTAAAGACCGAGCTTCTGAAAGCTGTTCAAACATCAGAGTCTGTTAAAGAAGCAGTAGACCAACAAGTTCAAATCAGACTACGAAACCTTAAAAGTCCCGTAGATGTTCTAGAGGAAAAGATAGAAAAAGTTTCGCCACATATCGAAGATCTGAAAAAAATCCCAAGAGAACTAGAGAAAAAGACTATCGAAAAGAGAGATGCTTGTACTGGTATTTTAGGGAGTGAATATCAGAAGTACTTTCGTGCTTTAGTAGATAATTTTGAAAGAGACTTTGAGATACCCTCAGTAGCTGGCTTACGGGAAAATCAGCGTGAAGAATATACAAGAGATTTGCAAAACAGACTTTCAAGATATAGAGAGGCAAAATTAAGTGCATGGCAATTGCTTACTCGTGATAAACTCCAGAGCTTTCAAGCCACTCTCAGAGAAGCATTTGACGAAGGACTTGTCGACTATGTTACGGGAAGAGAGAAAATCAGAGAAGAGTTAATTTCAGAAGACTTCAGTATTGAAAATAAAACTACGACATCACCTTATAAGTCGAAGTCGTTAGATCAATCTTCTTTAGAAACTAGTGACGCCAGCGCAACTGGAAAGATGGTTTTAGGAGCCGCTGGAGGAACTCTAGGAACTTTTGCCGCAGGTGTCACAGGGGCAACAGTAGCAAACGTTGCAGGAGCACATGTTGTATTAGGGACAGTAGGTGCTGGACTTGCTTTAACACCAGTTGGATGGGCACTAATAGGAGCTAGTGCTGTTGTAGGAGGAGGGCTCGCATGGTGGCAGCGGCGCAAAGAGGTACAAAAGTTTCAATCAGAAATGTCTGAGAAGGTTAAGAATGAGTTTAGTAAACTACTTGAACCAAGACAGGTTGAGAACTTCGAAGAAAAGATAAAAGAAACTTTTGTTTCTTTTGAGAACTTAGCTAAAAAAATGAATGAAGATGTTTTATCGCTTGAAGGTTCTCTCCATAACTTATTGAAATCCAAGAAAGATCAAACGATAAATATTGAAAAAGAAGAAGAACGCCTAAATTCTTTTGTGGAAAGGATTTCTATTATCTCAGCGTCAATAAACAAAGAATATCAGAAAGTATTTGAGTCGGCTAAGCCGAAAGGTAATGCAAAGTAGAAAATAAGAGAAGACAGTAGCCTGACCTTAAGAGGTGAATTTTGAGTATTGATTTCTTTGTGTCTATATATGCCTATTAAACAACCATCTGAAATCCTAAAAGCCTTTCAACATGCTAGTACTTTCTTGAATGAGGCAAAGCAAAAGGAGCTTAAAAAAGATGTCAATCTTATTTGCCAACAGCTAAGCAATCCAAATTTTGGGATAGCTGTTTTCGCTCCCTTTAATTTTGGGAAATCTACTCTTATCAATAGCTTACTAGGCTCCGAAGTAATGCCAGCAAAGATAGTTAGAACTACTGGTGCTGCTGTAAAAGTTACATATGGGCCATGTTTTAAAACAATTGTTACGCTCAAAAATGGAGAGATTATTGAAGGGAATAGCACAGACATTCTAAAAGAATTTGCAGTCTTAAATCGTAGAGGAAAAAGACGAGAAGACTTAGACCGTATAGAAGTTTCATATCCTCATAGATTACTAGAGAATGGCATTGAGTTCTTTGATTTGCCTGGAACTAATGACAGTGAAGTACTAGACATCCTCGTTAAGGACCAACTACTACAAGTAGACCTAGTCATTCAACTAATCGATGCCAAACAGCCATTCACAATGCTAGAAAAGGAAACACTTCATAATTGGTTAATCAATAGAGGTGTCAAAAAAGTTATTTTTGTTCTTAATAAGGTAAATCAGCTAGAGACCAAAGAAGAACAGAAAGAAGTCTACGAAGAAGTTTCTTCAGCTATCAAGGAGCTAAACCTAAAATCTTCTTTAGGAATTAAAAATTTATACCGTGTTGATGCGCTTCCAGCGCTTAAACAGAAACAGCAAGGCAATTTTGGAAGGGCTGTTTCAACCGGTATAGTTTCCTTTGAAGCTGCCTTACTGACTATTATCGAAACTGAAAAACATAAGATTAATAAGACTAGACTCCCTAAAGTAATTGCTGCAGCATCTCAAATACACTCAATACTCCAAGCAAGAGCAAAAGCAGTAAATATTGATATCAAAAAGGCCGAAAATGAAAGAAATGAAGTCATAAATAAAGGCAAACAACGCGAGTCCTATTTTAAAGACACATTCAGAAGTAAGCTGACAGGATATCGAGATTGGTTACAACCAGAAACTATTTTAGCAAGCTACCAAACTGCTGCTGCACAATCAATTGAATCTAATAATTTTAATAACTGGCGGGACAAAGATTTTCTTCCGACAGCCAAAAGTTATACAAGACAAATAGAAAAAACTGTAAGCAGAATGTGTTCTGAATTTAAGGTGAAATCGTCTGGATATATTAATGTCAGTGCTCCTAATTGCCCATATGTATCAATGCCTAAAAAGGAAAACAGGAATAATTGGCAACGATTTGGAGATTTTTTTAATGGTGGTAAAAAACGCAAAGAACTAGATAGAAAATATGAAAAGGAAACTTGGCAGGCGTATAAAAAAGCTGCCTCTGCCTTTTTAGAAAATTTCAGCAAAGACGCCTTAAAAAGCCTTAATCAGTATGAAAAAAAAGTAACACCGCTCATCAGTTTTCCTATTCCTGCTGAAAACACTAAAACAATTGAGAATAGGCATATCCTACATCAAATAAACTCTTCAGTACATGTAATGAATGAGATAAATATCATGGAGGAAGAAGATTCCGATAATAATTTTCTAAAAAAAATGACCACACAATCTAAAATCGCACTCTTATTTTGTAAAAACTACATTTTATGCCTTCTAAAGATTAAGAAATAGTCTTATAAAAAAGGCGTAATGAGACTTGTTAATTAACAAGTCTCATTACGCCTTTTTCTAGTTAAACAGATTTCTTTAAAAACTATCCGAGCAAGGAGTCATGGTCATCTATCAGAGGTGTATTGTTATTTCCTGTATCAGAAACTCCCAAGTTATTTTCAGAATAGTCACTTACACTGTACTCCTGACCATTAAATGTATAACCTTGATGGCTAGAAAGTCCGCTGCCAGCATTCAACAGTTCATTGGGTGCTTCATAACTCGGATCTGCTGACAACCCCTGTGAAACATTTTCCGAGAGGTAGGCTACCGAGTCACCCATATGATAGCCACCTAAAGCTGGACTTACTGACTCAGCAGATAAAGGGCCACTCCCATAATATTGATTACTCTCAGTTGTAGCTTGAACAACATCTGAAGACTCGGATGACGAATCAAGAATTTTATCAATAGCTGAAAGCATTACTCCGGCTGCCTCTAACTCTGGCCGACCGAAAAGCAATCCTCCAGCAACAAGAAGATCAGATGCTATACCAAGTCCTTCATCAGCTATATCAAATCCTTCACCAGCTGAACCGAGCTCTTCGCCTTCCATCTATTTTCTCCTTATTGATTAAACCTTTGCCAACATCTCAATCTTAATAGCTATTGACGTTTTCGTCACTATATGCATGCATCTAAATTTATCGGTACTATGCAGCATTCACCCTTTCCCAAAGCTGCCGAATCTCGGTGAAGAGGTTCTGAATATTTTCCTGTGCAGCTCGAAGCCAGGTTCGGGTATCTCTGGACTCCTCAATAAGGGTTTGAATCTGACTATTGGTATCTCGCTGATCAGATTCAATCCGCTGGGCTAAATCACGAAATACCTGGATAAGCCCTGTAATTTGATTTTGAGTATTAGCAATTTGCTCATCTGTCCGAGTCTGACGTTCGGCCAACGACGCAACGACCTGCTCAATTTGCTGATCGGTCCTCGTCTGTTGCTCGGCCAACGCTGCAATCGCATTTTCAATTCGGGTCAGCCTATCTTCACTCATCAACTTTGTCCCTCAAGATACTTGCGAGCAGGGCAGAGTCAGTTTTCAGCGCTTTTAACTGCTCGGCACTTAGACTATCACCCAGATGCTGAACCAGTAACATTTCAAGATAATTGCTCAAGCTCCGCCCTTCACCAGCGGCTAAAGATTCCAAACTCTGCTTTAGCGATTCTGGCAAATAGGTTGATACTTGCTTCTTGTCACCACGTCGGGCCACTTTCATACGTTGTCAAAACTCCACCCCTAACTTATCTCAAATCACACTGAAACCCCCAACTCTGTAGCATTTACAACTACTTAACCACAAATAAGACTCAATGAGTTTGTGTGAGTTAATGTTATGGTAACATACGGTCATCGCTGGTGACGTACCTTATGACACCAGCATTGCCGTCATATCGACATGTCTTATGACATCACCTATAGAAAGGAGGCGTAATTTCAAAAATCCTATTGCTACTCGTCTTCAGCCTCTGCCGCTGCAATCTTGGCAAGCTCTTCCTCAGACAAATCAATACCTAAGTGGTCTTTTATAAGCTGCTCTAAAAAATTGCTGACACTACGACCAGCTTTCTGAGCTTCAATAGCGAGCTTTTTCTTAACACTTTTATCGAGATACGTTTGAACTCGCTCTTTATCTGTAGGCATTGACTTACAGCCACTCTGAACCCCCTCAATTTAACTCAATACATCCTTTTTAAATCTAAAGTGAGTTACCTTATCTCTACTGTGTGTTAAAGTGCAGATTATTAGAGTTACCGTATCTCTACCTACGATATTCCAGGAAGTTAGACTTATGACATCAACTGACCTGACACACGACACAACACAGCGACAACACACCCTGACCTCTATCGCACAAGAGGCAGAAACTACGAAGCGCACTGTCCAGCGCTGGCTTTCAAAACATGAAACAGAGTTAGGAGAAATGCAGGGCGATACCCGCTACTTTAGTGACGCTGAGCGGGATATCTTACTGAGCTATCAATCAAAACGTCCTGTTAAAACTACAGCGACAGAGCAGCCTCCGGCAGAACTATCTGTTACCCCAACCTCGATTGAGATTTCCCAGGGAAATCATCAGAAAGTTCTTGCCCCTATTGACCTTTCAGGCTCACGCGATTTAGGGCTTCTGCGCTCACCTTATACAGAGGTTGTAAGTTTTGAAGACCCGCTAGCCATGGCCCACGAAGTTCTGAGTCAAAATAACGCCATCATCGGAGCGATGAGCGCTGATTTACAAGAGCGGCAAGCCCAGATAAATCGAACCTCCCAGGCCCTTGAACTCGTTGAACAGAGTAACCAAAACCTACGAGATCAAACCCTCGCTTATCAGATAGAAAGTAGAGTTCAGGCCGCAACGCTTAACCAGGCAACCACCCAGCTCCAGCAAAAAATCACTATCCAGCAGCAATTGGGAAAGGGGCCTCGGGCAGACGCCCAACCCGCTGGGCAATAGCTGGGCTCATCTTTCTTGCCTTACTCTGCCTCACCATGGCCTTACTCACATTAGACAGTTCTTCTAATTTCTCAGAGCCCTTAAAGGGAAACAATTCCAGCAATAGCTCACTTCCACAATGATCACTCGCCCAAATGTGCTTTAGGCAAACGGGCAGCCCCTGAGAATCCTACAAATTACCTACTGAGGAGTACTCACTATGCCAACTGCTACGAAAAAGAAGCCGACTACCACCACGGTTAAGAAAACCCGTTCAACGAGAAAAAAGCCTGCCTCCACCACAGGCGCAGTAGTTGCTGAACCAGTTACGGAAATCAAAGCTCCTAGTGGGGCGAACTATGGAGTGAGGTCTGGAGTCCCTATCGTGTCAGAGCAGGAATACAACCAACGGTTTGAAGCTATCCAGGGCCAGATGCGAGCAACCAAACTCGCCCAAGAGAATGCGAAACTTGATCGTGAGCAGCTGGTCATTGAGGAACTGAACCTTGGCACTCAGCTCCAGGCAACCAAAAACCTCATTGCAGGGGAAAAGGTCGTTGCTGAAACCCTAAAACTCAACCAATGGCAAACACGAACTGAGCTTGAAAGAGTAAAACTCCAGGGAATACAAATCGACGTGAATGGAGAAAGAGCTCTCCTACAACCCAAACAAGAACTCCAAGACATTCGCCTCCAGGGGACACAAATCGACGTTGAAGGTTCACGGGCATTGCTCCAACCTCAACGTGAAAAGTGGGCACTTCAACTTGAAGCCGCTGAACTAAAGCTCCAAGAAATGCGCGGACAGATTCAGCGTCAACGGGCAGCGCTCGGCAACGCGCCACTATCGATTGAGCAGTTGGATTGAACTAGGGGAAGGGGGATGTAATCGTCCCCTCTAACACCACATGAACTTCACTACTCCGACAAAACATAGGCTCATCGGTGGGTCGATTGCTCTTAGCGGAGTACTACCGTTAGCAATCGCAATTAACCCACTATTTGATGCCATTGCCATTGCCCTTCTTATCGGTGGGGGAAGTTATGCTCTTGGAGCTCACCTAGTCGGTAGCTTTGCCCGTGCGCAGGAAACAAGAGTAAATAGGCTGCAATCTCGCCATCAGCAGATGGTTGTAGCAGATAAGGAAAGCATTAAGCGGGAGAAGAACTGGATCAAGGCTGAGCGCCAAAAAATAGCTCAGGAACTAGCTGAGGCAAAACGAGAGGCTCAAGGGATAGAAGCAGAGTTGCGATCTCAATTTGATTCTGAGATTGAGCAAGCGAGAAAACTCCTTCAGACTAAATATCAGGAATTAACTGCTGAGAATGAAGCCGCATTACAGGAACGAATTGAAGCATTAGAAGCTGACAAGGTTGCCAAGATAAAAGCTGCACGATCTACGCATCGCCAATATGAACGCCAGCTGCATGAGGAAATTCAGCGTCTCAAACAGCTTGTTGTTGATCGTGACAATTATCTAAAAGAGGAGTTTGGAAAATCTCTTGATGATACTGATACGATGCTAGCCAGCGAGATTAAAGGTGTTCAAGATGCTAAGGCCCTCGCGCAAAAGGAGATACAGAAGCGAGATCTCATTATTGAGCGGTTACAGGGCCAGGTGGAGCTACTTGGAGCACCGCGTAAATTCCGGGGCAGCTCAGCCGATGACCAAATAGCCAATAAGGTACTCGATATTCTCCTTAGCCAAGGTATCCGCGTTGGCGGTGATAACTGGGACAGGAAATACCATCAGCTTGTCATCTGGTTAGAACCGATGGCAGCGATTAAAAGCGATATTGAATCAGTCCTTGAAGATATTCAAGTCCGACTGGGGCTCTACAGTAAGCCAACTGTAGAAATCGATAGGGGGCTTTATCGGCTTACACTCGACACCGATAAACGAGCACCCATTGACCCGAAAGTTACAGCTATCCCTGAACCTCCACTTTCTAAGTTAGAAAACGCTATCTCTGAGGCAATTCATTTAAGGATTGTGGCTCCCACCGGATCAGGGAAATCGGTACTGCTGGGCAATGTAGTGAACTACCTTACCTCCACATATCTCAGTGAATACGAACTGTATGACCCAAAAGTCACTGCGCGAGCCGTGTGGGGAAATCTCGAACCTACCTACTACGGGGCCGAATGCCTCTATCCATTTTTTGGACTCACCCTCACGTGTCTAAAACGCATTAACGAAGTAATTGACGCACGAAAGGCTAATGTCCCTGATCCAGTATTTGACCCACAATTTCACATCATCGATGAGCTTGAATTCCTCTATGGACTATCAGAGGTATCCCCCGATAAGAACCTCAATCCAAAAACATTCAAAATCAACCTTAAAACAGGGCTCAAGGTCGGGCGGGAGCACAAGATAAAGTTGCTTTTTGTAACGCAGTCTCCACTGCCAATGGATTTGAATTTGAGGAAAAATGACCTCTTTAACACTGCATCCATCTTCCTTGGCAAATGCATCCTAGAAGCCCTCGGAAGTGAGCTTCTGAGCGATGTGGCAGAGGAAAAACGACATCTCCTGCGCCAGCAGTACAAAGCACGGCTTGCCCGTGGGGATAAGTGGACCTTCCTTTTCTATGATCCACAACGCCCAACTGACGCATGGCTGGGTACCTGCCCAGCACCTGGGCACTATGCAGGGGCCAAAATTCCTGAAAATCAAACCGTCCAGGCCGCTGGGCAACCCATTCCATTTACAGCTGAAACCCTTGCAGCAGCAGGGGCCAAGGTTGCCCCAGTGATAGCAGGCAATGTGCCTCACCCTTCAGGCAATGATATTCCAGCCCAGGATTTAGAAGCATTGCTTCAGGCAGGAGCCCATTGTCCAGATTGCGGGGCTCACTGCACCAGCTATAAAACCAAGAAACCAACCAAAAAAGGAGATGTAAGAGTGCGCTGTAGCAATAAAGAGCACTGCAATACCGATATTTTCAAGTGGAACGTCCTAGACGCCTGGAAGCAGGCTAAAACCGTTTCTACTTCTTAGTGTGTGAGATCCGAGGAAAGGCAGTATTATGAGACACACACTACCATATCTGTATCTTTACGTAGGGAGTAAACGCCAGCCGAACACCTTTAAAAAGTGAAAACCCTAGAAGCTACCACACCCTAGGGAATCCACAGATATTAATTTGGTCGGGGAAGACCTGTTCGATACAGTCTGAGCAACTGTATCGATAGTTTAGCGTGGAATTTAGAAAAAATCCAACAAATTCTTGTAATCCTTACTACCACTTGGATACACAAGATCTCAGCTAAACAGCAAGAATTAATACCTGTGGCCTGTCAAGTCCTTCACCACATTGACGCCACACATGAAACCTATTGCGCTGCAACGAGAGCAGCTCTTAGCTCCGCATCTTGAGGAGCTTAAAAAGAGCGCTATTAGTGAACCAATTATTCGGGCCAACTTTGAGTCCACCGGGGGCACTGATGTCCTCGAATGGTTGATTGAACACAAATTTGACTCCATGGGAGCCCATGCCTCCCAGTACGTAACAACCGAAGTTCGGAATCTTAAAGAGCGCCTTGAGCCGATGACCGATGGCGGCGGCTGGCTCGGTCGTGGACTTGACCCGCTTAACAACTGGGAACCGATGGAGTGGGGCTGTTTTAAGCCGGATAGTCCTCGACCAGCCTGGAAAAAAGCAACCTCTGGGGAGTGGGTGAAAACAGAGGGCTCTGTTAAGTACGAACATCCTCAAGGCATTGCTGCCAGAGCATTCTTTCCAGACTTAGAGCCAGAGCAACCACATATCGGTCGAAACTATTGGCGATCAGTTGTACGTGCAGCCAAAAAACCGATCATCATCACCGAGGGGATGAAAAAAGCCTGCTGTTTGATGTCAGCTGGCTTTGCCGCTATCGGGCTCCCCGGTGTATCGATGTGGAACCAGCCGAAAACCAGAAATCTGATTCCAGAGCTTGAATGCTTTGCTGAGGAAGGCCGACATATCTACATCTGTTTTGACCAGGACACTAAGGTCAGCACTCGCCGAAATGTCCGTGCTGAAATCTTTAAGCTCTCAGCAGCGCTTCGTCGTCGTCAATGCAAAGTGCATGTGATCGAGTGGGCTCCTGATTTTGGAAAAGGAGTGGACGATTTTATTGCCCTCTCAGGAGTAGACGCATTTAATCAGGCTTACGAGAAAGCTGTTACCTACGAAGTGTTTTCGGTACGCGCTCAGTCTGAATTACTGCTCACGCCAGACTGGGAATGTCCCGATCACATTCAGTACCTTACTGACGGGGGCCTCCTCGAAGCGCTTCCTCCCGCAACGAAATTAATTGGCCTCAAAGCACCAAAGGGAACCGGTAAAACCTTTGCTGCAAGACAGATTGCTCATCAGGCTATGGAACGGGGGCAGCGGGTATTATTACTTTCTCACCGGGTACAGCTTGCCAATGCCTTAGCGGATCGGGTCTCGGTAATGAGTATTTACGAGATTACAGAAGCGCAGGGAAAAGAGAGAGCTGTTGCCTGGATGGATGTACAGGCAAACGGGATGGCGCTCTGTATCCATAGCTGTCACCCTGAGAGTCAGGCTCGGTTCCACGGTGAAGACTGGACTGATGCACTCATCATTATCGATGAAGCAACCCAGGTGTGGTGGGAGTTACTAAACTCTAGAACCATTAAAAAACAACGGGTTCCAATTTTAAGAGAACTGAGAACACTACTCACCGGCGCACTTTCTCCAGAGAGTCAGGGCCAGGTGCTGTTAATGGATGCGGACCTCGATAAAACGCTTTTGGATGCTGTGCGTGGCATTGGCGATCAGCCGGACTTAAAACCGTGGATCGGAGTCAGTCATTCAAAAGAGCGGTCCTATAAGGCATTTCATTACGACCGACCAGAAGCGTGGCTCATTGGAACAGAAAGTGCGCTCGACCTTGGTAACAGAATTCTGGTGATGACCGATAGCCAGAAGAAAAAGGGGAGATTTTCATCGATTGCCCTAGAGCAGCGCTGGGCTAAAAAATTCCCAACATTAAAGATTCTGCGGGTTGATTCAGAGTCTCTTAGTCTTGTTGGGCACCCTGCCTTTGGCTGTATCGATAAAGTCAACACCGTCTTTGCTCAGTATGATGTCGTAATCTGTTCTCCATCAGTTGAAACCGGTATCAGCCTTGATATTACCGGTCATTTCTCCGCTGTTCATGGATGTTTTCAAGGCGTCCTTTCAGAGAACAGCGTCCGCCAGTCATTAGCAAGACTTCGCGCTCCAGTGTCACGGCATATTTATGTTGCTCCCTGTGGTCTTGACCAAATTGGGGGAGGAGAGACCTGGTGGAAAGCGCTTCAGGATAACCAGGACCAGAAGGTTAAAGAAGCGTTAGCACGGATTTTCCACGCTGGTCGTGATGATCTCAATACCAACTTCCTTCGCTCGCAGGTAGAAGCCTGGGCAAAGTATGCAGCTCGAAATAATGCCGGACGTGCCTGCTATCGACAGGTCGTACTTACTAGATTGTGTGATGAAGGCCATCAAGTGAGCGAACTGGACTATTTCGATGGCCAGAGTATTAAAGCAGTCCGTGAAGAAACCTCCATTGAACGCCATCAACGGTTAGTAACTCATGGCACTGCCGTTGTTTCAGCAGCAACGCTTTCTGAGGAGGAGTATCGAAAACGGCTTGATGCAAGAAGTATTACATCGCTAGCGCAGGCCCATGAGCTAGAGCGAATGAACCTGGCAAAGACCTATGCAGTAGAACCCACCCTTGGGCTCTACATTCTCGATGAGTACGGCTGGTTCCAGAAAATTAGAAACCACTATTTCCTTACCGTTGGCCGAGAGCACTTAACCGCTCGGGATATAGCACGGGTTGAGGAACTTCTAGAGCAGGTAGGTAGTACTCACGATATCTGGTCCCCCGATGTGGCTCGTTCAAGTTTATCGTTACGGATTGCCTGTTTAGAATGGCTTGAAATTCCAACGGTCTTAGAATTCGCCAAGCTTGAGGTCATAACTGATGTTCTAACCCAGTGCATCTCTGTAGAAAGTGAGTTAACTCATCGGATCGCAGAAAAAGCACGGACAAATTGGAAAGCGGTAAAACTTGCCCTTGGGATAACGATCAATAAAAAACACGCTGATACCATCATTGTGCGGAATATCCTAAAGACCGTAGGCTTTGGTTTTGGTCCTGTATTAAGACCACGCTCACCGATTACCGGCAAACAAGGACGCTACTACCCCGTTGAGCCGATTGATTCAGAAACCTTTGAAGAAGGAGTGGCTACATACACCTACGGCTACAGTCGAGAGGATGTGTTTGCCGCGTGGCAGCGGCAGGATGCTGGACTTGACGTGAAGAGTCTTTCCGTAGCGAGTCAGGGAACGGAAATGAGTCGAGACACTGACGGTAATAATAAAGATCAAATACCTCCCCCTAGTGACTCAGAAGCGCCTCAGCCAAACAGTAGACAGAATAAGGATTTCACTCCGTCCCCCAGCGCTGCGCCAACGTCATCAGCGCCCCCAGCGCCAGCGCTTAATCCAATCCCTCAGCATGTCACTGTTACCCCCGGTCTTGACTGGGAGCATCAGGCGTTTGAAGTCGGGCTCATCAATGCAGAATCCATGGAAGCGTTGCGGCGAATAAAGCGCACTACCCCCCGATTTATCCGAACGAGCGTAATGAAACACTGGCAGGCCGATGGCCGGTACCAGTGGCTTGAGGAGAAGGCTGCTGCCTTGCTCAAGAGAGAACAGCAGGAACAGAGGAGGTAACCCTCATGGTCGCCATTAGTTTTCAGCCGTGGAAAGCGGCAAAGGTTGAACAGGGCTGCTGCCAAACGATTCGCAAACAGCGAAAACGTCCCATCCTTGTAGGGCAACGGTTACAGCTCTACCAGCAACAGCGGGTAAAGGGAGCGTCCCGAAAGCTGTTTGCCTTCGATCCCCTCTGCTCTGAGGTTGATGACATCTTCCTTTGGTGGGATCAAGGTGCGGTGCAGGTTCATTTCAACGAAGGAAAGCCCCTGTCAGAGAGTGACCGTGAAGCCCTGGCTGTGGCCGATGGGTTTAAATCCCTTGATGCCTTTGAGCAGTTCTTTTTTGACACCCATCTCTCAAAGGACGATCACTTTACTGGGCAGCTTATCAAGTGGACCCATTTGAAGCCGTATTTCCCGAGTAACGGGTCTTCTGGGTTTGCCTTTGAGGGGAAGTTCTGTGCCCGCTGCACTAAGGGGCCAAAAGGGGACAGTGTGAATAGTTGTGCTGTAATGCTAGATGCCTGGGCCAATAGTCACACCCAGCACTGGTATTACCAGGAAGGAGAACCTATCTGCGGCCAGTTTCGAGACAGGACATTGATCACTAGAAACGGCAGTGTAAAGGGACGAGCTGAGCGGAGGATTCATCATCCCCAGCTCAATCTTTTTACCTGGGCAACAACAGAGGGAATTTTGCAGTGATGGTGACGTTAATTGTTGTTCATAGACACGGAACTCTTTAGAGAAGATGCTAGGGAATGAATCACGCATTCGATTTCCTACCTTCCAAAAAGTCCCCCTTGAGGAGACTATTAATCTCTTTATTGATGGAATACCTTTAGAGAGAGCAGAAAAAGAAATGCTTCTAAGCACTGACACATAAAGGATAACGGCTTAGAAGTGTATAACTTCTGTTTTTTCGTCAGGTACTATTAAAAGGAACAACATCATGGTTCTCTATTCATCCTGGACTCATGGCAGCAGTGCTTTACTCGAACGCGTCGGCTCACCCGATGCTATCGATAAATACAGCGTTAGCGATGCCTTTAAAGGCGATTTTGGTGACATTGTCGATCTAGGTCTATATTCCAGTGTTGCTTGCTTGCGAATGGGTTGGGGGTCCCGGTTTGTTGTTGTTGACACAGGGCTTTCTGACTACCCTCGTTCAGGTAGCTTCTGGTGCCGCTATGCAATTCCAACACCTGTTATTGAAGCAGGTAAGCGAATTAAGGCAGACAAGGTTCTTATTAACTACGAGACCCAAAATCCGCAGAAGCTCAATATTGAGGCAGTTACTGTATGGGACGGGAACAAGCGTATCTTCGTAGAAGATAACATTCATTCTATTGCCTCTACTAAAGGTGACGATGAATATGATGGTGGCATTTCCAAGCGGACAACCAATTCTCAGGCATCTTTCGACCTCTCACGACTATTCAGCCGTAACATCATTGATCGTGATGTGTACTTTGGCCTTGCCGTATCTATTAAGATCCGCGCTCAAGACGCCAAGGATAATTATCTTGAGATCCGCAGCGTTGGCGTTGATTTTGATTTGCCCGGCTAATTAACCAAGGCATAGCCTAACTACACTCTGGAAGAAGACAGACAATAACCGTAGCGTAGTGGTCTGTCACTACGCTACGGTTAAAAACAGATGTTAAAGCTATTTATCTAAAATCTAACCTTCTCAAAATTAAAGTTATTAAGAGCTTTCTTGCCATCTATTTCCAAAAAACGATCTAAGGCAATGTGCAACCAGTATAAATCTTGTGGATTCTTGGTACGCTTCAACTTAAATCCTATAGAGAGTGCAAATTCTTTGAGTGTTTCATGAATGGGGATGCTATAAACATTCTCTAAATCAGAATGCTCTTGGTACATCTTTCTCAAAATATTTTGAGTTTCAGTAAATAGCATTAAAGCATTCTCAAAAGTCCACTGATCTCGCCTAAGTTGCCAACAGCGGATACATGCAGACTCACAGCTATCTCCTTTTTTAGCATACTTAATTGGATCTTCCATTCCTTTGATAAAAGTACCTAAGTAAAAGCTGCTGCGGGGAGATTTATAGAATACATCTTCCGATTCTTCTACATGGACTGGAAAAACTGCAACTAAGCCAATCGTTTCTTCAGGTTTTCCAGTTTCTTTATTTTTTTGACGCATTACCCGCATTCCGTGTGGATAGCGCTTTGACCAAGCTTTCAGACCACCTTCTATGCTCCTTTGAACATCATCAGACTTAGAAAGGTTAGGATCTAGAGCATAAAGATCCTCTATAAATGGCGCTACATCGCCTCGATCATTGCGAGAGTTAAACTGGTCAACATAAATCTTGTTTTTCTGATGATGTTCTTCGCTCTCTTTATGGTTTGGAAGAACCAACCTCTCCAAATTGTCTAATGTAACTATACTTCGATTTTTTGCTCCTTGAAAGCTTTTTCGTCTTGCAAACCGCATACGACGAAACTCATTGAGCATATTACCAGCGGAACGCTCTTCCTTCTGATCTTTTCCATAGAACAAATCAGCAGCTTCTCGATGGGAGCATCGAAACGGTCGGATATCAGAGTTCAGAAATTCAATAGGAGCTGCTTTAGGGTCTTGTTGAATCTGACCATATCCCCAAAGTCGAACAAAGTAGTCAGCTCGACTGGGAGTGAAGGCTGGCAGTGTTGTATCGACCGAAATACCAATCAAATACTCAACATACGGTTGCCGATAGTGAGGCGGAAACCACACATCTACTTCATGAGGTTTATGAGACTTATCACACTTATCAGGATGCATCATTGTCGGTAGTGGACCAGGAACGTAGTACCCACCTGAATTCACCCCTTAAAACGAAGTGAACTAGTAAGGTGGGCATCTAAACCTCACTTTACCTCACTTTTTTTCTGATGGGCTCAGTCTTTAGTCGAAAGCTCAGTATTTTTCCGCAGAACTACATCTAGGGTGACACTGATTCAAGTGGCATGATAATTCCTCAAACCGCCTCATATCAATAACTTTAGCTGTATACACATTTTGATGCGCAGGCTCTAATATCAAATCAAGATGAGTTGACCGAACTTGATAATTAGCTACACAAGTTTTCATCTCATTCCTGAAATGTTGAATTTAATACATTTCTAATTGTGCTTCTGAGAATCAGAGGAATATTGCATCATGCCAAGTACTACTACCCTCCAAAGGACATCATCCTATGTAACATACGAGGTACCTATGCCTCAGGGAACAGATGATGATGTTTGGTCTCTATCCGCTATAGCTGGTGACTATCTCACCATGACTATTGAATCAGCACTAGAACAGCTATTCCCCTTCCAAGGCGTATTACTGCTGAACAAAACGGGTCAAGCTGTCCAGAGCAACGCTAAAGCTAGGGAACTATGTCAATTACTGTCTCAATCGTCGGAAAATCTGATAAACAGGATTGATACACACCAGGTAGCCTTCACCCTACCTAGCCAAATCGCAACTCTATGCGAGTTTCTTCAAGAGATTCGACTTGAGCTACCAGATCAGCCCCTACAGCTGAGTGAGGATATTTTTCTGGATACTGGGCTACGAGTACAGCTCAAGGCTGAGTGGCGCGAGCTAGGCAGTCAGGAGCAGCCATACATCCTTGTACGTCTAGAAGATATCACTCAGATGGCAGGTCAACGGGCGCTGTGCGACGCTATTCGCTATGGCCTCACCCAGCGCGAAACCGAGGTATGGCAGCTCTATTTACAGGGCCTATCCCGTCAGCAAGTAGGTGACAAGCTTTTCATTGCGCTGAGCACCGTTAAAAAGCACTTGAAAAACATTCAAAGTAAGCGCCGTGGTGAAATCTTCTAATCACATGTAAATGTGGATTCCTAGGAGTATCCCCAGGGGTACTTCTGGGAAATTCAAAGGATTTGTAGGCTAAATATAACGTTTGCACTGAGCAGTCGGAGCTTTAGTCGTAGAAACCAAAAACACGTTAATTCTTCAGTAAACTCCAGATTTTGAGGATACGTATTATGCTTGACACGCAACCTACTACCAAGACACCTTCACCTATCCCTGTCACTCTCAACTGCTCAGGCGGGATCTCTCTAGGGACCTACATGGCTGGTGTCATTTATGAACTAGTAAAAGAAGCTCGTTCAGACAAGCCATTGATTGAAATTGACGTAATTACCGGAGCATCTGCTGGCGCGATTACAGGATTAATTGCAGCTTATTACTTACTAGTCCCTAAAGGCACTTTGGAAAGTTCAACCCAAAATGCATTTTATGAAATATGGGTTAAGCAATCAAACATAACTACCCTTAGACAAGGATTGAAAATAGGCGGTTGGTTTAGCAAAACAGATGAAGATATAAAAGGTGTTTATAGAAGTATCTTTACGAGCGAACCTATCAAAGAAAAAGCAAGGCAATTACTTCAAAAACATCACCTAGAACTTACAGAGGAAGTTCTCAAAAAGAGGGAAGAAAATGAAGATTCACCTAAACCTCTTGCCTTAATCATGACTGTTACAAATTTATCAGGTCTACTGAAAACTTCAAAATCACATAACAACAAGAAGGCCATTAGCTATTCTGAAACGAGACGATTTCTATTTTCCTCACAATTAAGACAAAACCACACTCGATTAACTCAAGTGTGGGAAAAGGCTCTTTTAAGTGCTCAGGCTTCTAGTGCTTTTCCTGGGGCTTTTCTGCCTGTAATCGACGAATCTACAGCAGATAATTACAACTTTGATGATTGCAATGACAATTATAGTGATGAATTTGAACAGCAAGGTTCAAAAATCTGCATAACCAATAATGGAAAAAGAAAATTCAAATTTGCTTACACAGATGGAGGTGTGCTTGACAATCTTCCTATCATTGAGGGCATTAGCTTTCTAGGAGACCTTCTGCAGAGAAGAACTTTAAAAAAAGATCGGCAGCACACCAAGGATTTAACGGCATTCAGAAAAGAGTGGGGGCAAGCCCAAGGAAGGAAATCACTTGAACAGCGTAGAAAACATATTTACATCCAACCTAGTCCATTTAAATCTCTAGAAGATAGCCAAGATTTAAGAGAAAATCACTTTTCCTGGTTAAACATCATTGGTAAGGGGCTAAAGATTCCACACTTGGAGCATGACCATTTAAGACTGGAGGATATAGAGAGCATCAATGAGACATATCAAGCCTTTGAAGATCTAAAACAATACTGCAGTGATCCAGCAAAAGTTGACGAGAAGAATCCCTACCTAAAAGTAGAGTTAGCAGATATAGATCCAAGCTTGTTATTTGCAAAGGATAGCTTGCTCCCCGAGATATCAGCTAACCTTATGGAGAGGATGCAACTTGAAACCCCTCCAAGTTGTAAGGAAGTACTAGCATCTGACATTCTTAATGGGTTTGGAGGTTTCTTCCAAGAATCTTATCGAAAACACGATTTTTTGCTGGGAAGATTATCGGCACTGACTTGGCTAAAAACAACCTTCTCGCAAGAATTAAATTCTAATCAGACAAAGGCGCTACCAATTCATGAGGCCCTTGAATCAATTGAGACAGAAATTCTTGAAAGCCCTCCTGAGCTCACATGTAGAATAAAAATTCATGCCATAAAATTGGCTATTGACAGCGTGCCGCTTGTTATTCTCGAACTACTCCAAAGCAATTTTAATTGGTCAACGAAAATATTGCTTGTTATCACGGGCATTATGCCTTTCATGTTGTATACCATCCTGACGGGAATCTTCTATGTCTCATACCCCATAATCATCTCCGTTCTGACACTCATTGAAGCTGTCAAGAAACGTCTAGTCTCAAAATAATTTAGGAGGAAATTCATGTCTCCCGCTTTATTCATGTCTCTACCCTTTATCCTGATCCTTTGCATCGCTCAAGGTTCAAAACCCACTAAGCCTAAAGCTAAGCAGATGTTTATCGAAAATATGGCAGACCTGCTAAGCCACCAAGGAGATGAAATCATCATTATCCACAAACCGACTACTAAGAAATGAATTGCACCGTTGGGATACAAGAAATCGAAAGATTCCAGAAAAGCTAATTCTCTAGAGTGAGAGGTAATTTAAAGTGAGCGCTCAGGATATCCTCGATCAATTAAAAAAACGACATCGCTATTTCAGTTACTTGGTTGCGCTTGCCGAAGCACCATATCGGGAGTTCGGAAACGACAATGAAGACGCAATCGGTAGAAAAAATGCTTTGCCAGTACATATTCAGGAAGAGATCGAAAAGGTTTTTGAAGAGCATGGCGAAGCACTCACGCCCAAGCAGCGCAAGGCTGTTTGGGAACACTGTGAGCGTATGGAAGCCGGTGGAACTAGTGACATTGAGTGGCCACGGTTAATCCATAACCGCTTTATGGCCAATATCTCGAATGAAGCAAAGAAAAAACTTAGCGAAAGAGATATTGCTGTTGGGCTTTTACAGGATGCTCATTTTAGAGGATCGGTTCTTCAGGTTCCCAGCAATGATAAAGGCTGGGTAATTGCTCTGTATGAAGGATACTCGACCATCATCTATTCTTTTGCTAGAACGCTGGCATCAACATTCATAATGAGCCCTAGCGATGGCAGTGAAGAAACTAGACCTATTCTGACACCTGAAGATGCAGTCACTTCACTCTTTGGTTTATTGAGACATCACATGTTTGTTGGTGTACCAATACAAGATCAAGAACCAGTAACTGCTCCACATGCCTTATTAGCATCTAGGCTCACCGATATGGCAGAGAAATTCGTCTATTCTCATGAAATTGCTCACATATTACTTGACCACAATCTAAGATCTGGAAGATACAGGTTAGCTACTACTACTGAAAACAGTTCTGTAGATGAAACTAGTGTTCAGCAGGAGCTCGCCGCAGATGCTTTAGGTTGGGACCTCATGTTACGTGTACTCTTGCCTTCTGATGGAATACTTTCACCAACTGACTTACAAATGGCATATGCGGGAACGCGTCTTTTCTTACGCATTTTGCAGCTTCTGGAGCATATTGAAAATATCTCACCTAGCGGAACCCATCCACCAGCAGTTGAGCGTCTTGAAAGTATCCGCATAGCTGCAAAAAAAATTGCCACAGAACATAGCATACCTTTTGAAATGCTTCAGAGCATCGATAATGCAATGCAGGTAGCTATGACTAAACTGGAACAGGGTTTTCCTCCTCTCCCCTGGGAATCACCCATCGATGAACTTCTCGAAGAGGTTGTGGCAATAAGCTCTAAACATGGTTTATTTTCAGCTCATGGAAAAAATGCTCGCCTGACCGCTGTTCACAAGATTCTTCAATTGCTTTCATTTGGAGCACCACGCAAGCTTTGCAAAGAGCTTGGAAATACAATGGGTAAAGCCCAACTTGAGCTAGAGGCACTTGGAATAGACCTCACTATCGAGAGGTCTCATGATAGCCCTCCTTATAAACCAGAGGTTCTCAAGGCCGCTCTACCCCCATTCGCCAGATTTTTGGTTATTGCTGCGCTAGAGTCAGCATATCTTCCCGATCAGATCTCTCAACTAATTAATAATGCGCGTGAGTGTTATCTAGGAGGACACAAGCATGTTACACAATGATATTAAGACTGGTATATCTCAAGCAGCTGAGCTTTTTAATCTTGATAAAGGAGTAGAAGAGGATATATTAAATGCCATAACTGATAAGGCATTATCTTACCCGGAAGGACTTGAGGTTCTGGAAGTCAATAGTGATGATGAGACGATTGTTTATTACAACTTACTTAAAGCAATAACTTCAGCAGCTGGTGTTTTAGGTGGTGTCATAGCTGCTGCGCCGACACCGCTCAATATAGCTGCTGCACTATGTGCAGTTGGTGCTCTCGGTAGCCTCTCTGGATTGCAGAAGAAACTTCCGATATCGAGTGCAAGAATTGTAGCAGCGCTTCATGCGAATGAAGGTAAAGAGATGGATAAGGAGACTCTGCTTACAAAATTTGAGCAAGTCTACGAAGGTCCTCCTGAAGAAATGAAATTTGATTTTGACAGGGGATTAGAGGCGCTTGACCAGCTTGACTGCATCGGCATTAGACACGGGAAAGTACGTTTGATCGAGTTCGTCATCCTTAGGAACTAAGTGCTTCCATCACAATATTAGAGTGCGATTGAACTTATTATGAGAGGGTATGCAATATGACGTCCACTTCGAGTTCTTGGCGACTTTCGGTGATTCAAATGGGGTAGCAGCAAGGCGTAGATATTGAATCAAGCGATTGGGCACCATCCATTATGGTAAGCCTCGACAGAAGGAGTTCATAGTTCATAGTCACTATCAGCGAATGCTCAGAGATTTATTTACCTTTGATCCATAGGGCGGCGCAGTTTCAGTTCAATGAGGGTAGTTCTCTCTCAGATTGATACAGGTCAGTCTAGACTTGCTATTATCTGATTTTACTGTCCAAAATTAGAGGTTCACTTTAGTGTAAGAAGGATTCCACTTTCAACACAAACACAAAGAAACAGGATGCAGCTATTGCTACACCCTGATAATTTCTATTCAATGTTGTCAGCAGCGCTATCTACAGTAGGCATAATGTCAAGAAGACTAACGTCCCAATAAATTTAGAGATAACTTTCTCTGACACGTTGATGGTAACCTTGACTCCAGTAGGATTGGCAGTTGTTTTCAGTTGTTCTTTGTTTTTCATTTCTTCTAACCCACCCAAGGGGTATACAACGTAGGTGAATCAGAAACACAGGTCAATAGCGACATATCCCTAGTCCATTCGCACCTGTTTTTATGATAGCTACTCAACTAGAGAGTATGTGTTCGTTGTCTACACCTGCATTGCACCTGCGTTGCAGGATTTCTCTATAAAAGCTATCCTATTAACAGCGACATATCCCTATTGTTCACCTGAGTAATAGGTATATCAAAAGGCTCTGCTAGTCATAGCGGAGCCTTTTTGATTAAATCATATTATCGCTTATCATCTACCAGATACTTCCCCGCTATCCTGCTAAACAGGGGGAAAGGCTGAATGCCCTGCATAAGAGAGCGAGACTGACAGGTGTATTGTCTGAAAGTGTTTGTTCACTGTTATCTTCAGTGAAGCGACTAAAAGCGAGGTTAGCCATCTGTTCATATTTAATTTTTTCTGTTTGTCGTCCTTTCTCGCTAAGTAATTGGGCTTTGATCAGATGACACATACCGTCGCGTTTTCTTAGCAACTCCGGGTGTTCCTCAGATATCTCTTTGAGAATTCTTTCGCATTCATCGTAATCTTTTCGTTCAATAGCAAGTGTTGCAAGCCAACTTTTAGCCCCTCTTATAGATCGGGTCCATGAAATATATTCGCCTCGTTGAATAACATCATTAAACTTTTCATGAGCCTTCTGATGTTGTTCTGTAAGGTAGTAAGCAACACCTTCATGATAGGTATAGGCTATATCGAGCCGCTCCTTAAGCCTTTCTGAAAGAAAATCCCTCTGAGCAAGTATTGATATTTCATCCCGTGCTTGAGATGTGTACTTGCTTGCTTCATTGAATTTTCTTTGTCGTACAGCTAATCGTACCCCTCCTTCATAAACGTCCATCAATATTTCTGTATAGAGTGCCTGCCCGATCTCTTTCAGCAGTGATTTTCTGTAGCTATTGAATTTGAATGGGTTGCCAAGACTTCTACGAAATGAGCTTAATGCTTGCCATGCTTCATAGGCTTTTTCTAAATCTTGATGTTTTCCAGCGGAGGTATAGCTCCATACGAGCGATGATAACGCAATGTTCTTCCCAGCAATATCTTGATTTTGTTCTGCTTCATTTTTAATCCAGGTCGCTAGATAAATGCGCTCTTTTGTGTGACCTGTTGTTTCTAGTAAGTGCCGAATTTCAAGGAATATACTCCTCACCAATTCGTATAAACCATATTCAATCGCTAAATTCAATGATTTGAATAGCTCTGGCCACATCTGCTCAAAGCTTATTTCAGTTTGATGCCAAAGCTCAAAATCGTAGTGTGCGTCTAGGCGTCGTAAGTGATTATTGAATAGCTCAAGTGTCTCTTTGAGATCGCTAACAGTGTCTTTATTGCTAGCGATAAACTCTTTTTGAATTGCAGATACCTGTGCTTCTACACGTCTTTCGATTTCTTCTTTGTTGAGTAGCGAAATATCTTCTCTCCAAGACTCATTGGATGTAAGCATGGTGGTCACCTAAATATTGGCCATGTTCTTGATTGGAGTGTTGTGATGACGGGAATTAGACATATTCTTCTCCCATTCTATTAATGATTTCTTCTCGAATAGCTTGCCGGTTATCTAAGTAGAGTACGTTTATTTTTGGCAAGACTTCGAAAAGCTGAGGTCTGTTCCTTTGAATCTCGTGTATCGTTGCTATCCAGCTATAAGCGGCTTGCTCAACACGTATCCAGCCCATTACATTGGTTTGTTTGACAATTGCCTCAAATATTTGGCGGGCGCTATCATATTCTCCACATCGGCACAAGCAAATTCCGTACTGATAATCGAGAGGAAGTTGATGTCGTAATTTAAGTCTAGGACTTACTGCTTTCCAACATGTTGGTTTTTTCAGTAACTTTCTAGACTCATTAACAATTTCAGCAAAATTAAGGGCTCTTATGGGAAGTCCGCTTTTCTGATTACGGCAATTTTCCAACCGCAGACGAACTTCGGTTAGTAGCGCTAAGATGTCCATATTTTCAGCATCAATCTGTTCAAGGAACAAACTAGAATTAGCGATTTCCCACGCTTCTTCTATATACTTCTTGGCACGTTCAAGGCTCTTTTGCGTATTTTGCTTAGTCAACTCCCAAGCCAAAGTGCTAAGTGTGCTAACTCTTACCTGTATATCACCATTACTTTTAGATTGTTTTAAGAACCATTTTGATAGCTCCACAACAAAATCAATCTTTTCGGAAAGATGCGCGATATACCTGATTCGTGAGTAAATCTGTTTTAACAGGTCATAGCAATCAGGCTCTTGCATTCCTCGCTTAATAGCAGGAATAATGAGCTTGGAGTGTTTATCGCAGAAACTCTCCTGCATTTTATCCAGGTATTCAAAGTCATGCTTCATATCCCAGTCATTGAGATAATCAAGCACTTTTTTTAACAATTCTGGAGTGGGCAGCTGAAGGCTTTCAAGATCGAGCGTTTTTGAGATACTGCGATCCCGTTCCAGTTGCTTTAGGTAGTTCCGGTGCCAGTGCTTGACATCGCTATCCGAAAGCTCCCGTACCGTGGTGTTGTTAAGATGCGCTCGATGGTGCTGTAAAAAATTGAGCACCCCAGCAAGTTGCGATGCAGATTTAAGGTAGCTCCAACCATTTTGATGACGAACAGCATCAATCAGCTTGTTGGCATCATTATCGCTCAGGGGGCGTTTTCCGCTGTAGACACTAACAAGAGTGCCTGAGTGTATCCCAGCAATATTCGCTAAAGCGTTCATACTAGGAAATCCAAGAGCGGTGGATGCTTGCTTATTAATGGAGTTCACTGGGTTATTAATGGAGGTCATAAGCCTGCTACCTATGTTATGAGCATTTTGTCTTCGCAATACATGAAGTGGTGAACCTTTGAGCTATGTGAGGCTCTGCGATTCACAAGAAAGGTGTCGGGGATCTCTTCACCAAGTGGTTTGTTGATTTTGGCCATTGTCTCTAGTTGGTATTTGAAAGAGGGAACTGAATTAACTGTTGCCATAGCTATTTTGCACAAATCCCTTTGTATTGAGGGCATGTGAGAATAAGCATGCCTGTCAGTATAAGCAATAACCTTACAGATGGCTGCTCCTGCATTGCAGGGCCGGTTGTAATGATTCTTGATAGTGTTCGGATATATTGAAACAAGGTAAATGTGCTGCTCTAGAGGAAGGGGAGCAATGCCCGCGCTATGTAGAGGCGCTGTCCTAAATACAATCACAGTAAAAGCCTGCTGCAATTGTATAGAAGTGAGCTGAGCTAGTAGTGATAACTCAGCAGACCAATTTGGATGGGGAGTGAACCAATGGGTTTGACTGGGCTTGGTGAAAGGGCCTAAAGACAAAACCCCGTCAGAGTTGACGAGGTTTTGTAATAGTAGGAGATGTTTTGCCCCTCGTGATGTATCCGTTGCATTATATACGGATGACTCTCTGACTGGAACCTTTGAGATAAGAGTCTTATGATGCCGTCGGATGCTTTAATCAGTCCTTTGACTACTATCTCATTTGGGAGAGCAAGCGTTGGCCCATGTTAAAACTCTCTTCCATCTGGTTGGCATAGACATTAATGCCATGGGAAACGCCACCTCGAAGAACTTCTTCCAGTTCAGCTCCGTCGTCTGTGTCCAGAAGCGCCTGCGGATTTTTCACCTGTCCAAACTTTTGCCGTGCTTCATGAATAGCCGCTCCCAGAGCAATTGCTTCGAATTCTTTTACGTCGAAACTGCGAGGCGGGGCTTCAGGTCGATTGTCTGGGGGAAGCTGTATCCAAGGGTCAACAGGAAATGGCAGTCGCGGTTCAAATTCAATGGGATACAGGATATCTAACACCCATTGAATGGTTTGACATTGGGTAGCACCACGACCCAGCGCATCTAAGGCAAAGGTGCCTAGTTGCCAATAGTACAGCGATAAATCTGTCACTTGTTCTAAGTTCTGTGCGGTGATAATCACATCGTAATCTCCCAGTGTACGAAGCCAGCCACCATTACGAATGCACCGTTGCAGAGTAGGACGTGCTAGCCACACTGCCACGTTCCGGTAGTATGCCTTGATTTCTTCCCATTTTTGCACGGTTGCTGGGGTATAGCTGGGATGTGCTGGGTTCGAAGCATTGATGTAAGGGAGGGTATTGATATTGAACCAGTGATGCCAGGTGGAATCGACTACGACTCGACCGACATCCACGCGATGGCCATCATAGGCAGCAATCACCCCAAATTGGCGGTTGCTGTGGTTGTTGTCGGCATAAGCAATGACTTCAGGGCGTTGTTGATGACCATTTTTTGTGCGATATTCGGTGAATGTTTTGCTCTCGAAGGTCCACGATTTTGATAGGTCCTTAGGCACTTCACACCACCCTTCATGCATATGATCCGGTAGGTAGTTGATGACGCCATTCGGTCCACATAAGAGTGGATGAGGATAGCGAACGACTTGATTTAGGATCGGTCCTGCGGACAATGTCCGGGTATAAAGCACAGGCGAGATGGTTTGTGGCTCTGGATCGGTCTGCGTGCCTCCCATGCCAAAATTAACAATGGTGTCGTGAGACTTAATCCCGTTGCGATCCGGTGCAATGGGTTCGCCGTTTGGTCCAGTATTCGGGTAGTGCCAGCGGCGCATGGAGCGAACACGGGGGATTTCAGCGGACATGGCCTCCCCTAAGTTTTCATGGTCACCAGTCGCAAAAACGCCGCCTTTCTCATCATCCATAAACTCTGAAAGTGCCCGTAGCTCTGAGGAAGATAGCGCCCCGGTTTTTCGAGTAATACCAAAGAGCCAAATCTGGCTATATTGCTTGAGATCGTGGGCATCAAATCGAAAATTATCGAGGACCCCCTCTTCACCGCTTTCCTCTCGATGGGCCTTGGTTACCTCAAAACGGATATGGCCCCATGGGTCATCGGCCAAGATATTGATAATTTGCCCCAAGTGAAAGCCAGTTGTGTCAGAGAATCCACCGCTGCCATCGGTTACTATCAGAATTTTGACACGACACTGGACTAGCCATGTCAGGTCGAAAACGGCGTCTGGGCGTAGCCGTTCTTCAATTCGGAGAGGCCGGTTACCGGGTCGTCTGATGTCGAAGAGATTGGTATCGAGCATTGTTCTATTCTGCTAAAGAGATAAAAGCTCTAGATTTTTGCGGCGAGGTCTCTGAGCATTTATTGCTTGAAGCTCCTGGCCTGTAGATACCCTAATCGCTCGATATTTCAATGACAGTACCCCTTGAGGGTAATAATTGCTGCCTCTACTCTCCATCCGGCAGCTGTAAAGAAGAGGGGACCACGGAGAAATCAGATATGGATATGGAAACTGATTGATTTCCATGACTCTGACAGGGCGCAAGTTTTAGAGGCCATCATAGAACACCGCTTTCAGCGCACCATAGGAAATGATTCCGGCCCTGTAGGCACAACTGGGAGCAGTGGAGGATATGTGAGGGATCCTGGAGCTTGAGCGGGGAGAGTGACGCGTTGATTGAGCTAGAGCTGGAGCGGTTATTTAGGCTTGTGGGAGAGGCTGCGTAAGGAAGCCAGTTTAGGTGGTTGGTATTTGGTTGATAATTAAGTGAATTGAAAATGAAAAGCTATGTAGCTGGAGAAAATGATAAAGAAGCATCATTCATTCTCTGGAGGAGGATGTGTAGTTGATTTAATTCCACTCTTTTAGTTGATATAAAAGTGGTTTTGCTTTCATTTCATAACGGTTCTTTTAGCAGTTTTGATTTTAGTAAAGCATATCAAAACTCTTGTTAATATAGCTTTAGCCTTTAATCCATACTTCAAGGGGGCATGAAAGCGCTGCAAGTTGTAAGATACTTCTAAAAATATTGTTCGAATTTTGTCACATATTCTGTCTAAGATATGCCAAGTCTGCCAAGAAAATTTCTTTTAGAGATTGCTCAAGAACGTGGTCTCACTGAATTTCAAACAGGGGCATTCGTTGAACGCCTAGTTAACATTGAATCTACTGACCTAGTAGTTGCAAAGATAATGAATATTTCTAGGGACAGGTACAGTAGTCGAATGGTAGGGGTCTACAAGAAATTCGGTATCGCTGGTAAAGGGCGAGGTAAAGCTCGTGTATTATTCTTTAAGGTGCTTGGTCTTTATAATCAAAGACTAGAATCAAGCAACTCATCACTTCCAATAATCACAAATAAAAATGGAGTATTTAACGTTCGACTATCCAAAAATCAAACAATAGACAACATAAAAGTAATAAATGCAAGCAATAAGAGTATAAAAGAAACAACTGGTCTTATTGGTGAATTTAAAGAGCTAAGTTTTTTGGACATCAGTAACAACAGCTTAGAGGAATTACCTCCAGAGTTGGGGAATTTAAGTAAACTAAAAACTCTTATACTGAGAAATAATAATATATTAAGCTTACCACCTGAGATAGGTAAACTATCTAACTTAGAATTTCTTGATATTAGTTATAACCGTATAGAAGAACTGCCTGTCGAAATCAATAAATTAAAAAAATTAGAGGCATTCAACATTCAGGGTACAAGCCTAAACATACCGCCAGAGCTTCTTGACGGTTTAGATACGCCACAAGAAATCTTAGATTATTATTTTCAGAACATTCAAAAAACACATCAGAGGAAAAATCTAAGGCTGGATCCCTCTGCCAGGAGAAGATTGAATGAGGCTAAGGTTTTATTAGTTGGTGAAGCTAAGGTTGGTAAGACATCTCTGCTTAGACGGATTGTTGATAAGACTTTTGATCCAAACGAGGTTAAAACTGAAGGAATTAATGTTAAATCATGCTTCGTGCCGATTAAGGGTGAAAAAGTCAGGCTGAATTTATGGGACTTTGGTGGTCAGGAGATAATGCATGCTACCCATCAATTCTTTTTAACTAAACGAAGTTTGTATTTGTTAGTACTAGATTCTCGAAGAGATGAGGCAGGTAACCGAATCGAGTATTGGCTCAAGATTATTGAAAGTTTTGGTGGAGATTCACCAATTATTATAGTTGGCAACCAAGTTGATCAGCACCCCTTTGATATTGATCGTCGTGGACTAAGGAAAAAATATCCTAGCATTAAAGCTTTTGTCGAGACATCTTGTCAAAGCAGTCAAGGTATAACGAAGCTTATTCGGGCAATTCAAATGCATGTTGGTGGTCTAGAACATGTGTTTGATGAACTTCCATCATCTTGGCTTTATCTCAAAAATGTTTTAGAGAATCTCGATAAAGACTATATTTCCTATATTACATATCTTCGAGCATGTGACAAATATGGAATTAATAATCAACGTAATCAAGAATTATTAATTGGGTTTCTACATGATTTAGGAATAGTTTTAAATTTTCGTGATGATCCACGCCTTCAACAGGACAATATTTTAAACCCGGAATGGATAACCAATGCGGTTTATAAAATCCTAAATGATCATGATTTGATGATTAATTGCAGAGGTATTCTTGGACGTGAGATGTTGAATCGTATTCTTGATAGGGGTAAATATCCTGTGGTTAAACACTCTTTTATCCTTGACATGATGCGTAAGTTTGAACTTTGTTTTCCTCTGGAAGGATACGCAAACGAAAAATATTTGTTGCCAGACTTGCTCACGAAGGAAGAGCCTGAAACGGGTGATTGGAGTCAAGCCTTATCTGTAAGGTATCAATATAATGTGTTGCCTACTAGCATTATCTCTCGTTTTATTGTGAGGATGAATCAGCTCATTTCTAAACATACATATTGGCGCAATGGAGTTGTTTTGAGAAAAGGGGCGAATACAGCTTTAGTTAAGGCTGACAGGGAAGAACAATTGATTTATATCTTTGTTATTGGTCATCCACGCACTCGTCGTTTTTTGGTGGAAAGTATTCGTGATCAGTTGGATCATATTCATGACACTATCCCTAGTCTTCAAGTGAAGGAGCAAATATCTTTGCCTGAGCAACCGGAAATATGGATTGATTACAAACATTTGCTAACTCTTGAATCTATGGGGGAACAGGAGTGGATCCCTCCAGGATATAATAAAAAAATCAATATCCAATCTTTATTGGCAGGTATTGAGTCATCGCTGGAAAAACAGGTTTCTTTCAAAGAGATCGAGGATGGGGGGGGGAAGATAATCTCCAAAACTCAAAAAGAAATTTCTATTAAGCGATCAATGCGTTCTCAAAGTCCTTGGAACTCAGGTTTTTTCTATCTTTTCGCTTTGTCGCTTATTGCTATTGTCTTTGCTGTTATTAGCTACTTTATAGCATGGTATGTTCTGCCAGTTGTAATTATTGGAGCACTCTTAGCAATTGGAATGGTAGGTGCCTTGCAACTACGACAGGATAATCGTTTTAGCGAGAAGAATTTTTTGAAACTTATTGTTGAAGCTTACAAACAATTTCCTTTATTACGTAAACATCGATCAGAGGATGAATCTGATACTTAAAACGATTAGACTCATTATATCGAAAGTTTTTATCCATCACTGAGACAAGGCCATTGCCAGAATAATCTCTCGCAATAGAATAGGGGCCTGGGGAAATACCAATACCAGAGGTTAATCCAATGCCGAGAGCTTAGGCTCTGCGATAGTTAGAGTGAGAGTGAGAAATAGTTTGTATGCCCCTGCTGCAACTAGCCTGCAATCCTGCTGTAACAACTTTTCCTGTGTCATCATAGGGGGATGGTTTCAACACTCTATCGACTCTCGATAAGCCATGCTCATTACTACATGGGGGGCTCTAACGTGCTGCCCGAACCTGAGTACGGTCGTGAATGTGAATTTGAAGATCCTGAATGGGAAGCTGAGTGTAGGTTTGAATGCGGATATTACGATTTTAAGCCGACGGCCCGTTTCTCTGGCTCCGCTGCCAACTACCTGGGGATTGAGGGTGAGCGGGTAACTGAAGACGATCAGCGGGTTCGTAACCTCTTTCAAGGGATGAGTCCAGACGGACAATACCAACTCCGCAAAATGCAGGATCGGGAGCGTACTAATCACCTCACTGGGGAAAAGGAGGTCTTAAGGGCACGTCCCGCATACGATCATGTGCTCAACGCTCCAAAAAGTGTTTCTATTGCCTATGCCCTTGGCAATGAGGATGAGCGTGCAAGAATCCTATTTAGTCATCAATATGCGGTTGCTAAGGTTGAGGAGTATTTAAGTGAGCGGGCGATGACTCGCACAGGTGCGGGTGGAAAGAATCAAGAGTCGGTAGAATCGCTCTACCTCACCGTTGATCACGATACGAATCGAGCGGTAGAACCACACCTCCACAGCCATATTGCTCAGTTTAATTTTGGTCGCCGTGAGAATGGGAAATGGGGGGCACTTGATGCAAACCATATGTTTCATGATCACCACCACAAGGGGGCTATATACCTTGATAATCTCCGTGATTGCTTAGAGGCGCATGACCTACCTACGCGCACCGTTGAACTAAAGCATGGAACCTCATTCGAGCTTGAGCAGGTAGAGCAACCCCTTATTGATGAATTTTCAACCCCGTCACGGGTGGCAAAGGAGCACCTAAAGGAGAAAAACATCGAGCAGACTGGCAAGGCGATGCACATTGCCGTACTTGATACCCACGATGCGAAACGGCCCATTGTAGACAGGGATAAAGTGAAGCAGGGCTGGAAGGAGCGGGCAGATAGGGTTGGTGGCTATCATCCAGAGGTAGTGCTGGAGCGGAAATTACGAAATAATGAGCTTGAGGAATATATCCCCCGTAAGCACTTGTTAGAAGCTGAGCGAATTGAGCAATCGCTCAAAGAGCAGCAAGCCGAAGTCAAAAAGACTGCAATTAAAGAGCAAGAACGGGAGCAAAAACAGAAAGCTGAGCAGGAAAAACACCAGAAACAGGAGCAGGCTGAAAGGATTGCTCATCGGACTGGCCAGCAAGAAAAGGAACTCGAACATAAAATTGGACAGCAGACAGATCGTCCCGTTGCGAAGACTGGTCAGGAGGTCCCCCAGGAGCAACGGGGGAGGCGTGGAATCCTGGTTGATGCAACTCCAACTCGGTACACCATAGAGCCTGAAGAGGGAATAACTCTTAGAGCTAAAGCTAAGGTACTCTATTACTCGGTAAAAAGAGAATTGAGCACGCAGGTAAAAGTTGAGCGGGTTGATGATAGTGCTGAGCAACGAAAGGCTCCCTCTGAAGTCGTCATGACACAGGAGAATTTCGATAAGCAAAAAGGTGAGCAGCGTGCAGAAGAAGCGAAAGCGGATCGCCTTGCGGGGAAAATTGACCCTCGTCAGTCGATGGCAGGTGATGAAACAGTAGGTGAGCACCTAATCAGAAAAACAACGGTCGGGAACTATCTGGCTGATAAGTACCTTAAGTACAAATACGGAACGCCACAAGCAAGTGTTACCACTAAGAGCACGGTGGCCAGTCAGATGAAAATGACAGTCGATAAAGAGAAAACTATTGTAAAAAGGAAAGGCTCTGAAGTGCTTCGATCGGTGGATAAATCCAAGGTGCAGCGAATGGTAACTCCTGGTGATTCCTCAGCTCAGAAGTATACACCGGTTAAGGCCCAAGGGATGTGATAGCTATTGAACAATAGGCTCAATCATGTCAATTTGTTCTTATGAAAATCATGAAAACAAAAGCTAAAGTCAACGAGGATGGGCAACTAGAAGCGAACGTGAAAACCTCTTTGCCTGCCGGTATTGTCGATATTGTAATAGTGCTGCCATCTTCGCAGACTGAAGAGAGGAAGTACGATTTTTCTGATCTTGTCGGGCGACTGAAGTGGGATGGAGATCCGGTGATGGAACAACGAAGGTTGCGGGATGAATGGTCGTAACCGTTACCTGCTCGATACTAATGCAATCGTCTCGCTTCTAAAGGGGATCGGTGAAATCGTTTCAAGCGCCAGTTGGCTTGGTATCTCGATTATTTCAAAGATAGAATACCTTGCGTTATCAAAGTTAGTCGTGCATCTTGCAGACGATGGAGAGCTGCATGTTCTGCTGTCTTGGTTTCCTTGGCTTCAGAATGCTACTCCAGACGAGCGTGAGCACTGGCAGTTCATTGGTAAGGGTTCTGGTATCCATTGGGAGGAAGTAGACGAGGATCTTAGTGTTCTAGGGCTGCTCCGAGGAGAGGGAGTGCCAAGTTAATCAGCAGAAAAAATCGATTTCCGGATTCCTACAGCTACTGTACTGGCACGGGCCAGGATGGAACTTAGAAAGTTCTCAGAATCAGAAGGATTAGTGCTGGATGTAGCGCTCATTGCTTCTTTGACTTGATTCAGGAGTGTCACTGCCTGATGAACCCTATAGTCATTGCCTGGGAGGTTGGCTTTTAATTGAGGAAGAACATCGTTGAGACAGTCTTCCGCTTCATCGAGTCTTCCTTGTTTTATATAAACACTTGCAAGTTGTACACCTACAGAAAGAAGTTTTAGGTAGTGCTCCTGAGATGGGCGAATGTATCCGGTTCCATTATTAGTGCAAGTAACTACAGCCTCATAGAGTACGCTTTCTGCTTCATCGATTCTTCCACTTAGTTCGTATGCTAAGCCGAGGTGATATATATCTGAAAGCAGGCCCGGATGCTTGACTCCATAGAGCTTTTTGCTTAAAGCAACGATTTTCTCACTGCAGAGAAGAGCTTTATCGACTTGGCGCATATGTAGACGTGCAGTTCTTAGCCCTCGAAGTGTCATGAGTCTCGAATCATTCTCATATTCAGATATTTCAAGAGATTGCTCTGAGTATGATGCAGCTTCTGAGAATTTATCTTGGGACAGATAGTTAGCTGCAATCATAGATAGCACTCCAGCTATTTGTTCCTTGTCGTGCTCACTCTGTACTTTTTTAGTTTGTACGATCTCTGAGTAAATAGTTTCTGCGATATCAAACTCACCTTTCAAGCTATGCAGTAAACCTAGTTTTACTTTAGAGGCAATTGTATTTGGATGATGGTTGCCCAAACGCTCTGTTCTTATCCTGAGTGATTGTAGAATAAGGCTCTCTGCTTCTTTGAAGTTCTCTAACCCCATGTATGCCCCTGCTAGGCTATTTACAGCCTCAGCAACGCTCAAGCTATTAACCCCGTCTATATCTTGAAGGGTCTCAATCTGTTTTTTGAGATAAGGTACTGCTTTCTCGTTTTGATTGATAGATCTGTAAATAACGGCGATCTTGTTATAGCATTCAGCTAGGGAATGATTATTTTCTTCAAGGTTTGCTTCGCCCCATGAGATTATATCTAGCATTAATTCTTCAGCTTCTGAGAACTTCTTAAGATGTACCCTGACCATTGCCAGTTCAATAGCTGGAGGAATCCGGAGATCGCTTCTTTTTTCTATGTCCTCCTTATATATCTTTTCGAGTATTGTTTCAGCTTCTAAGTATCTTGTGTTTTTAGTTAATGCTCGTGCAAGATAAGTAAGTTGGAATTTCTTGCTAACGTTTTCATTGCCAAACACAATTGTTTTTATGTTGACTACCGCCTCTATGGTTTCGAGGTACATTTGGTAGTTGTATTCTTTATTATATAGATTAGCTAGATTTGTGAGATGAGTTCCAATTAAGTTATCTTTTCTTCGTAGTAATCTTTCGTGAGCTACATCTTCAAAGGAATACACCTGTCCTTCAATGTTCCATCCTCGCGTTTTTACTGTTTGTTGTAATGTTTGATAGTAGGCTTTATCCACTGCGTCTGTGCTATCTGAATAAATAGAGAGTTCTATAGAGAAGGCTTCCTTACAAACTTCCTCAGCCTCTTCTAATAGGTTTATCTGAAAGAACAAGTCAAATGCTGAATTAAGTATTCCTAAAAAGCGATTACTGCTGATCTTATGCAACTTATCCCGTTCACTTTGTAACACCTCTTTGATTGTTTTTATTGCTTTTTCTTTGTTGAAGGTTCTCAGGTAGTACTCACAAAGAGAGCCGATAAAGGGATTAAGTCCCACAGCTGAATCAAATAGTTCGAGGCGCGATAGCGCTATTTCTGAGAGCTTGATGCTTCTGTTGAAATATTCAAAAATATTTACAGGTGTTAAAGAGCTAATTTTGGGTAAATGCGGAACATGAAATTTAATTGCTTCGTTCTCAACGAAGGTTAGCCAGGTAGTTTTATCGATAGCTTTTGTCTTGCTTTTGATAAAGTCACCGATGAGCGGGTGATAAATGTAGGGGGTGCCGTTCCGAACGCGATAATCGACTTCGCTTATGAGGCTATGGAGAATAAGCTCACCTTCGCTTTGAGCTTGGCTGTTTGGACTAAAGTCGTCATCCTGTAAGGTTTCATATCCTTTGTCGAGTGCTGCCTTAACAACTCCCCAGTCAACAAAGGAAGCAGAAAAAAGCGGGAGCAGTTTGGCTGTTTTGTGGGTGCTGGTCTGTAGCCATCCCCAGGTAAGCTCAAAGATGGCCCGTGCTCCTCTCTGTGCGTTGGTGAGCTGTGCGATGTCCTCTAGGGCATCGTCCCCAATGTAACTATCTCCCCCAGGCTCCCAGCTCTCACGAGCATCAATGAGGCGCTGACTTGTCTCCGTTAGCTTCTCCTTTTTTTTTACCCTGAGATAGCACCCTAAAAGCCGTATTGCCAACGGTAGCCGGTCCATGATGTCTGCCCCAAGGATGGTATTGGCTGTTTCCCGTTCTGCCTCGATACGCTCTACCCCTGCGATTGCTTGTAGCTGTGTAAGGGCATCTTCTATCGGTGGAATTTCAAGCGGGTACAACTCGATGCCAGTCCCAAGCTCGCTCATACGGCTTGTACCGATGAAAGTGATGTGCTCCCGTTGTTTTGCTTGTCTGGGAAGTAGGTTTTCAAACTGGAATCCGTTCTTTACATCGTCGAATATGAAAAGCGTTCCAGTGTCTCCAATCTGTTCCCAAACTTGCTCAAGTTGATTTTCTATTGGGAGATTGATGTCGGTGAGTATCTGTAGTCGTCGAGCAAAGGCGATTATCTGACTAATGCGGTATACCTTATCTGCGTCCCTAGCCTCAGCGCTTGGGTTGTATTCTCCGTCTTTGGCGTTTACCCAGCAACGTCCACCGGGATAGTTATCTGCGTAGGTGAGCGCGTATTCCCTGGCTAGAATGGTTTTACCGAGTCCACCCATGCCGGTGATTGCAAGAGGGTCTCCGGTGGTGGTGATGCGTTTATGGATTGCGTTAAGGTCTGCTGCTCTAAGTTCTCCCACAAATGAGCCTTGTGGAGCTGGAGGGAAGTTGTGGAGAAGGTTTTTAGGGGGAGCTGCTGCTGTACTATTTTCTCTTGCCTCTGGATTCCAACCTTCGCTGAGGGCTTCCTCATACAGGCTAAGGCAGTCATCAACATCAGGTGATCGGAATGGTCCCAGAGTGAATACGAAGCTCGCACTGCTTTGTCCACCCCCTCCCTTTTTTCGGCTACCTGTCTCGATTCTTGTTTCGTTTTGTTCGTTTATCGTTGCAAGCCCAAGTTCACGAAGGAAAAAGATCGCCTCTCCGTATTGTGGCTTGCCGGTGTAAAGCCATCGATTCTCATCGATGGTGGGATCTTTTTTTGAGTAGTGTGAAAGGGTTTGCAGGTAGAGCCCAAAGTTGCTTTTCTTTCGACTGGTTACTCTAAAGGTGCTGGTATTGTCACTCCACTCGCTCTTGAATTCGATGTACCGCTTTTGCCCGCTTGGGTTCGTCTCGGTGTTTACATCTCCTTCTTTTTCCCATAACCGGCAAACTGCTTCGATAATAAGCCGGGGAGTGATGATTTTTTGAGTTCTTCCGGCACCTTTTTCTGCGTTTCCCATCATTACTATCATAAGCACTGAAAGTATTGTAATTGATGGGCTTTAGGGTGCAGACACTTCTTAATGGATGATGAATGAGCAGAGCAGGGCGAACGTTAGGAGCGCAGCAGAATACAGCCCCCAGTGGAGCAGTAGGCGATACCGGAAAAATAGAGATAGGGCAGGCGGAGCAGGGTACAAGCGTTGAGACTGACATGCCACGTCTTGAAGGCAAGCAGCTCATGAAGGTGGTAAATGCTGTCATCCGTAACTCAATCCTGGCAAAAGATCTTAAGCAAGCAGAAACGATTAAAGAGTTAGAGGATATCTATCGAATCGGCTTGCAGTATCCAGACAAGGTGGATGTGGATAACATTCAAAAGCTTTTTGAGAATCCGATAATGATAAGTCGTACTGGCAAGGGGTTTCAGGATATTGCTTCGTCTAGAGACCTTCAAGCTCAGAGGGAATTTAGGCAGAGGTATATGGAATATGTGGTACGACGATGTGGTTTACGGAGTCCCCAGGGGAAAGCAGCTGTTAGGAAAGGGAGTGATCGGGTCACCCCTGAGTTTCGAGCAGAGTTTGATATTCCTCTTGATGATAGAGACCTGTAGCGGGTAACGCTTTCTTAGTTCATTTACGCTGCAACTGTCCCATTGAAATATACGGCTGATCGCCTAGTGGGAGTTTATATGTATCCTTTACTGTATAAAGGTTTTGGTCGTTGTGGGATGGAGTGGAGTGCGTTGCAGTCCCACTGCAGTCATAGATAACCTGTCACATAAGACGAGGCGCGAGGGCACTCACTTAAAAAATCCCTTCACTTAAGTCTTGAGCAACTGATGTGATGGGAGGGAAATCCCAGTGACAAAACTGCAAGCGTTCTTCGTTACTACCACCGGAGTACTGATATCAGCATGGTTTGGTCATTGGCTTACCTTCACGCTCTCCGGCTCGTCTTTCCTTGCCTTCATGATCGGCTTTATCGCTGTCTGGGTGAGTAGCGTTCCCACTAGGGAAGTTCAGGCTCATGCAAGGGCAGTTACAAAACTCGGCAACCAGCTCCATCACCTGCGGCCTGTAATCCCATTTAATCAGTACAAAGAGTTCCTGCCACTGCTTGAGCTGGCAACACTCTGGACCCTAGCACTGATAGCTGGAAATATCGTTATCTTTTTCTATCTCTATCAGCTCATTCCGCTGGTATCTCCTCTGGAGCTTCACGGCTGGGATAGGGTTGTTGTTCTCGTTTACACCGCTATCGGTGGGGCCGTTTTATCGCTGCTCTACAGCCTGGGTCTCAACTGGGCACTCACGGATAAAGCGGTTCGAGACTTTGAAGAACGGGGGGATCTCGGTGTCTTCTCCACGGTTGATAACGAACTTAAACAGCAGGGGGTTGAACTCACCACCCCTCAGCGGGCATTTGCCCTGGTTCCAAGCGCTCTATTGTTTGTCGTTGCTGCACTGCTTGGGTATTACCTCAATCACGTCTACGGGGCGCTCCTCGCCCTTATAGCGGTGCATAGCCTGCTTGAAATTGAAATTCCGGTTACCTGGGTTACTCGGTCTCAAGTGTATGGAGGAGCCACAGCGCTTACCCTTGGCGCTGCCCTGGTGCTGGCCCACCCTGAATCACGGGCACTACAGCTCCTTACAGCATCGTCAGTGCTCCTTATGGCCACTATTACCGCCTGTACCCATGAGCGGGCACGGCTGATACTTCCGCTCTACTGGCGCGGATTGCGGGCGCTCCTCTGGGGCGTGGTCGGGGTGCTCTGGGTTACGTCGGCTCACCCATTTCCAGCGCTGGTGTGTCTCCTATTTTCAATTGGCAATCTGATTTCTCTCCTGTGGTTGATCGCTCGGAGGTTCCGTAATGCCACTACTGCTTAGTGTTTTGCAATGGTCTCTATCGTTCTTTGTAGCGCTGCATTGTTCCTATGAATTACTCAATTCTCATATCGTCAGTTATTCACTCGCGTGCATCGCCGTTTATTACGGTGAGGTGATCGCAAAGCAGGGAATAGAAAGGTTATCACTCATTAAACGAGCAAGGATAAAATTCCACCCTTTTTCCCATGAATTCGTTTTTCTCGGTTCCCCATTAGAAACGGTTGAGTATGTCGTACTGCTCTCAGTGCTCCTAGCCGTTGGGGGAGTAGTCATCCTCTGGGGGATGTTTGCAAAGGTGCTACCCCTGATACTTCCCACCGTTACCGGCTGGAATGCCTTTTATCGGATTGTGCTTACCATTGCCCTAGCCCCACCGCTGGCGCTGCTCTATCGATTGGGATTTATCCATCTGTTTTCTGATAAGGGGTTACGGGCAATCGTTGAATATTCTGGGGACTGTCCAACGCTCTATCAGCCGTTGAATTTAAGCTCCATACCGGCTCTCTACATTCGGCGTTCTCCGCTCTTTGATGCTCGATATCCGGTGCTGCTCCGAGTGGGTAAGGGGGTGCTCTGGCTCTGTTCGCTGCCTCTCGTCGTTGGTGTTTTTGGGATAGCTGGTGCGGTGGTGGTGCTCATGCTTTCAGCCTGCAATATGGGATTTGCCCTGGCGATAGCGCGTAATTCTGATTACTTCGCAGCACTGCAGCGCACTGTGGCACCTGGCCCCACCTCATTGATGAAGGTTCCCTACAAGGAGGTAAGTCTCTTATGAGTTACAAAGATGAGAAAAAAGCTATTGAGAAGATTTCTCCTCAGAGTAAACCAATAACAGAAAAAAATGGTTCCTTGGTATTTCGTGATTACCGAGGGGCAGAAGATGACCCGATTTTCTCTATCTTTGGTGCAAGTCGTCGTGCTCGTAGTGAGATGAGAAGCCACAGGCTTGTATTGGGGGATACAGGGTCAGGTAAGAATCTGCTCTTAGATCCATATATAGCTTTTTCTCTTGCGAATAGAAAGCCCGATGATCTCTTTATTTTTTTCGATCCAAAGGGCAGTATTGTCCAGATGCTTAAGGCTTTGGCGGTGAAGTATCACATCATTAGCATTGATGATGATCGGGGATTGGGCCTTGATATCACCAAGGACTGTGAATCGATTAAAGACCGCTTTGAGCTAATGAAGGCGATGAAGTCAGGCTCCAATGGTGTTCAGGATTTCTGGGAAAATATCGGGCTTGCTGCCACTATCGGCGTTGCAAATTCAATGTTCGAGATTGGTTATTATGCTCCACTGCTTGCAACCTTAATCCGTGTGTTGCAGATGGCCCCCCAAGTCAGGAAGGTTGAGAGATTTCCAGATGGCTCGGAACAAGAAATGCCAGAGTTCGAGGATTTTCTCATCACGTTTCTAAAGCACTCCAAGGATAATGAGCGTCTGATACAAGTGCTTGAATCTGGTGAGTCTGTTAAGACAGGACTCCTTGCTGAAGTACTGGCTACTCTGCAAAAACTAATCGCTGCCGGTGCTCATGATGCACGGGTAAAGGATCGGATCTCATTTCGTGAATTTGTACAGAGAAAATCTGTTGTGAACGGTGAACCTGTTCGAGTAATTGTGCTCAATATGGATATTCTGGCGCGGAAAGCCTCAGAAGCTTATTTCCGGTTGGCGTTTCGGATGTTGGTCAACAGTATTCTGGCGCTCCCGGATGTTGTGAACGATCCTAACCACGGCAAGATATTTGTCAACATTGATGAGTATGCCTTTGTTAGCTCATCAGGGCTTCCTGAGATTCAATCTCTTGCTGCTGTCGGGCGCTCAAAAGGGCTTCATCTGCTACTAGCGCTGCAAAGCGTAAACCAGATGTATGACTGCCACGGCAAAGAAGAAGGTGAGGCAATTCTGAACTCACTACCTGATGTAGTATTCACGGCAACTGGATCATCTGATAATGCAGAATTCGCATCGAAGAAGGCAGGACAGGTCTATGTACAGGAAACAAAAATCAGTAGCTCAGAAGGTGAGCGGGGAATTAATTACACTACCTCTCAAAAGAAGGATCTACAGCATATTTTCCCTACCGGTGAGCTGTTAGGGTTACCGTTCCCCACTAAAGTACAAGGGCTCCATTTTTTTCAGATTGATCCAGATAGCAAAGATGAGGGTGGGCCTATCCGTGGCCACTGGTCAGGGGAGTTAGTTAATGAGCTAAAACCCCCGTTGGATAAGTCGGTACCTGGTTTTATCCCTCGTGATCCGTCCTATTACTTCATGCCTCCATTGCCTGAAGTGGAACGAACGCATCTTGTTACCGGGGTTTCTCCGCTCTTTGATGCCATGGTACAGAGTGCTCCCTCTGCTTCAGAGGAGATTACAAATGTGGAGTCTCAGATAGCAGCTGATGTTGCAGAAGTAATTGCTACTGAGGCAGAAGCAGGGAATGTGGATGCAAGGTCTATCTATGCTGAAGCGCTCACCGCATTGCTTGATGAATACCAATTAGGGCTTGACCGCTACATGCAAGCCACCTACGGCAGTCCTGGCCGTTAGCAACAGCGTTGTCCACTTAGTAAAACAACAACTGAATTATGAACAGAAAACAATTTGGTGAAAAATTTGGAGTATCAATTAATACTCCAAAAAATTGGTTTGGAAATATGGGGCTTGTTCCTCCTGAGACGTATGATGGGAATCATGTTGTACTGTGTGAGATTTACAAAAAACTCTCATCAGTAGAACCAAAGCTTTCAGAGGAGCAAATAATTGAAAGCTGTCTGCCCTTTATGAAGGCAGCAAACGTAACCCCGATCGATCCATCAACTCACCCCTTAACTGCCGGTAGTGTTGCTTCCGGTGGCCCAGGTGCAGGTGAGGAAAACACGCTTGCAGTTCTTGTTGCTGAATCTATGGAAGATGCAGCGGTGGAGCTTGCCCCGATTGCTGCAGCTGCCTTGGTGCGAGGTCTCAGCAGCCCTGATGCACGAGCTGAGTTTAAGAAGTTCGTCGGTTATAGCCTGCGATCTGGTGTTAGGAGTTGGGTTGATCAAAATGTTCAAGGTGTAACCGTCACTTCAGTAAAGGCAGAAGGAGTTCTGCCCACCAGTGAAAACAAGTCGCTCCCAGAAGCTACAGAGCCAGTAGAGCAACCCGTAGTGGAGGGTAAAGCGTAATGTTTCTTGTGAAGTTGCTAGGCCAGGTGGGGGGCTTTATCACCACTGCGATCACCGTGCTGGTGATCGTGGCCTACACCTACGGGGTAGCGAAGGTATCAGCACAAACGGCTATAGATGCCCATGGAAATCCGATTAAGGAAAAGGCGCTCTCCCTTGCCCTTGGCCTTGAAATTCCAGAGCGTGACTTTTCTCTTGTGTCCATTGGGAGCCAGTGCGAAGTACCAGCAGATGAAGGAGAGAACGAATTTATCAAAGCATTTCAGAACTTACTTGGAGAGAGAGAGGAGGATAAGGAGTAGTGATGGGAACAGTTGCATCGTTTCAAGAGACAGATATCGCCCCCGTTTCGGGGCTCTATCCCTACCTTGGAGCATCTGAAATCAAGGTTGCTGTCTATCAGCGTGAGGGAGAACGGATGCTTTACCGGGCGCTGAGTCCGCAGGCATCACTTGATGCTCAAACTACCTTTGAGCGTGAAAAAACACTCTGGGCTCAGTTTGCATCCTGGGGCCTTTCTGATCCCGTGCAGGAAGTTCAGGGGGGCATCGTACAGCCATTTACCGGGGAACAACTATCCCAGGTAGCTCCGTTTTATCTGCGGAAACATTGTCGAACCTTGTTCCTTGGCATCGCTCGGCAGTTTGCAGAATATGAGGATAGGGGGTGGATGATTGAGTATGCATCCCTGGCTAGCTTTTCGGTTGAGTCTTTTCTCGGAACGGGGAAAGTAGTGTTGATTGATAACTCAACTGCGGTCAAAAAGGGGAGTGTCCAGGCAGTACTGACATCACTTGCATATTGCCTGCTTGAATTGAGTGCTCAAAGGGATCGAGTTGAGTTGCCTGGTGAGCTGTCTTGCAATGCAGTTGAGCAGTACCGCTCACTGCTGCCCCCAGGCATATATAACTATCTGCTAAAGCTCGTTGATGGGCAATCATTTTCTACAGTGCGCGATGCCTACCACGTCCTACAGAGGGTTTCCTGGGAGCCTGCGGGACCAGAGTGGAAGAAGTTCATTCCAGGCTATCGAGTGGGCCTGTGCTCGTTTGCACTTGCTGCTTTCCTGGGTGGTGGAATCTTGGCCAGGGTGTTTCGGCAACCTGATCAAGTTACAGCTGGTCACTCAGACGTTGCATTAAAGCTTGACACTACACTGCTGTTCCGTAATCGAATTTTTGTTGAAAGGTCGTGTGTTGGTTGTGACCTTTCGGGATGGGATTTCATTGATGCTGACTTACAAGGGGTTAACCTCTCAGGTGCTAATCTTACCGGTGCTCGGATTATTCGTTCTAAGGTGTCAGGGATAAATCTGTCTGAGGCAACGCTTGATTCTGCAAAGCTCGAATTTCTTACACTTAGGAATGCAAGCTTAAGAGGGGCATCGTTGCAAGGTACCAACTTCTATAAAGTTGCACTCGTTGATGCTGATGTGAGTCATGTTGATTTCTCGGTTATCGATCAATGGTCTCAGGAGAAGAAACCGCCAGAGGGTGAGTACTCGCTTATCTTCAAGGGGGTGAATTTAGACTATGCGATTCTCGATAATATGACCTGGCGCTCTGGGAGTAAGAGCTTACAGGAGCAGTATCCAACTGCAAGGAATAATGATTCGTTCCGTTACGCCAGTATGAAGGGATTCACTTACAAGGAGGGTGATTTAACTGATGTTGACTTTACGGGTGCAAATCTCACTGGAGCGAATTTTCAAAAAACAACTTTTGACGGTGCTGTGCTGGATAAAGTTATTGCCCGTGATGTTGATTTCTACCGGGCACTACTCACGGATGTGATGGCCCGTGATGCTGATTTCGATAGGGCTCATCTTGATGGTGCCTGGGTGACGGCTTCTGTATTCGATGGTTCTACGATGCGTGATGCTTCACTGAGGGGTATGAAGGGGGCTCAGTCAATGAGCCTTGTGAATGCCGATATGCGCGGCGTGGATACGTTCTGGACTTCGTTTGACTGATGCCAGGATCTGAGAAACCAAAAGGGGGGAGGGGAAAGCGTAGCTTTTACTCAAGCCATGTACGCCGTATTCCTGCCCCTGTGATCGCGGCTGTGGATGCGCTCATTGATGATTTCTATCAGGAGCTTGCACGAGTAGAAGCGCTTCCTACTGCTGGGGAGTGGTGGGAAGTACTGGGCGTGTCCCAAGATGCTTCTAGGGATGATGTGAAGCGAGCCTATCGTCAATTGATGAGTATGTGTCACCCTGATGTAAATCGGTCATCCAGGGCTGTTGCTCGGTTTCGGGCTGTAAGTGATGCATATAAAAGTAGTTTTAGCTAGCTTGAATTCTGTTAATCTAATTAACTACTACATATCGTTGAATCTTTAGAAAGAAAATAATTTCTCTTTTATGGAGTTTTGCAGGCTTATAATAAGTCCTGCATATACTTTTTTATTTACATGGAAGATATTAGGGAGCGACTTGCTTCTATTATGAAGGAGATTTCTGATTTTGAGTATTCTGTACCTTCAGAGACTACAAAAAATAAGGGTGTTACTGGAGATGGAAGATCAATCATAGTTTTTGTCCTGCCTTTGTTAGTTGTTTTAGTCTTTGTTGTGCCAGACCTTGCTATTTCTTTGTCAGCAAGTATTTTTTCGTCTTTTCTCTTCAGTAAAATCTATGATCGTTACTTCAAAAAAGATTTTTTTAGCAAAATAGCTTCTCGAACAATCCAACGATATCGTTTTTTTTATGAACGCCGTATTTTTGAGGAGTTTGCTTCTGATCTTGAATTATCTGAGTATGGACGGGATAGAGGTTATCTTATAGATAAGAAGCCAGACAAAGGGACTGCCGCAGACAAAATATTGGAGCAACAGGCCGTAGCTAACCTCCTCTACCAAGAGAAAGAGAAAGAACGTAGCTCACTTGCTTTCCCCACAGCCTTTGCTATGGCTACCTTAACGCTTCTATCAGTTATTTATGATGTTGCCTTTAATATATTTCTTGTCAATTTTCTGGCTCTACTACCTTTCACTATTTTATCAGTAAGGAATTACTGTATAAGGTACCGTATCCTTCGCGGTTACTATGGTGACAATGTTAGCGAAGCGAGAGAACTTATCTCTTTTATTGAAAGTATTTCTGACGATATTACACCCCCTCCCGATGATGAGGATAGTATGAAAGCCTTTCCTAGTGGTGTTCTTGGCGATGAAGCCAGCTCCAGTGGCGAAATGCTTGGGGAGGGAGCCTCATGAACGATGATGTTATAACTAAGACTCTCAAGCAAGTCCTTGATATTCTTTTCCTTAATAACCCTATTCGTAGCAGTTGGGGATTTTTGTTTGGTGTTGTTCTTGCTTGTTTTGAGCCTGCCTTTGCACCAGTTATTGTAGATTTGCTTAAGGTTGATTTTTCGGAAGTTCCAATGATTGGCTGGTTGGCTTTGGGACTTCTGGTATTCAACATTCCTTTCTCAGCTAAAAAAGAAAAAGTATCTTTGAGGAAAGAAGAGGCTTTAGAGCTGATTGCTCAAGGTGAAAAAGCCGGTATGAGTAAGCTTGAGGTTAAACAGCGTTTCCGCAATCTTGTACAAGCTTGTACCGATGAAATCGCTAATAATGAAGAGTTGCAGAATGAAGTTGACCGTTTGCGTCAGCAGCTGAAAAGTGACTGATCTCATCTGGCGTTTTTGGTTTGCAATGCTCCTGATGACTCATTCAAGTTTTTATTTCTCGGTCTATTTAATCATCATCTTCTTTGCCTGCCTGTTCTTTGTGCCGAATCCATTCAATAAAATGGTCAGTGTCGATATGGGCTTGCCGATTGTGTCGAGTGCCTTCAATACCAAACCTATCTCGGTATGACTGAATTTCTCCGGCGTGACTCTTAAGCCATGATTTCACATTGTTTCTGCTTACTCCGATACGCTCTATAAGGGATTGAGTGATATCGATAGGGTAATGCTCTTGGCAGTACAGCTCAAATAGTTCAAACAGGATGTCAATTCTTGCCTCAACTGGGGATGGTTGATCAGGGGTCTTCGCTTCTTTGGCTTTTGCGTTAGTAGATATTCCCTCTGACTTTGGTGGTGGTGCTGTCACTGTAGCCGGTGGCGTGATTGGCTGTGATGAGAGGTTGAGGATCTGACCAACTTGGGATAGCTGCGTTTGCAGTAACTCAAGCTGTGTCCTTAGTGCATCATTCTGGGCGGTCAGCGCTTCGTTATTAGCCTGTAACGCTGTGTTCTGTGCTTCTAACGCTTCTATCTTAGCCTGTACATCCTCTGCCGCTGTATCCGTTCTCTGAGTTGTTTGAGCCCCTGAGACCTTCTGAGCCGCAAGCTGGGCTATCTGCTCCATAAATTGATCCATGGTCATCTGTGTTGGCGTTGCTGCTGCTGGCTGTTCCATCGGTTCCTCTGGTTCGTTCTCTGTCTCAGGTTCCAAATACTCTGGTGAAATATTGGGTAGTGTTCCGTGCTCCTTCAGAATGGAATCATCGTGGCCGACATACTTGGATTTTCGGTTTACGACGTAATAGTGTTTGTAATGCTGAAGTGCTGGAGCATTCGAGCTACGCTTCAGGGCTTCCCCTGTGCAGTGGCCGAGGATGGCTTGAATGAATCGATCATCATCCTGCTGTACTGGCTTGAGGTATACACAGGCCAGGGCTGCATATGCTCCACGCAGGCTATGTACACTTGTTGACTTTCTGTCCTCAATGATGGGGATAAGTGCGCCTGTCTTATTGTCTTCTCCAAAGATAGTACGGACTCGATGGTTTACCCTTCCTCCAATAGCCCCTCTAATTTCCGTTGAGTCTAACCCTCTTAATGCTTTAATTTCAGGCTTTTTTTTGAAAATCGTGAATGCGTCTAAAATGTCTTGTGCAGGGATAAGGGTAGGGATAATAAAAACGGGATCGCCTTTAGCCTTTTGTTGCCCTTTGAATAGCAGGGCATAGGGGTGATCGCTTGTATAGAAACGGCCCTTGGCTAGCACCTCTGTAACCCGTCTTCCTGTGAGTACTGCAATCGCTGCTGCTTGGGAGTAGGGGTCTTTATCATTAAGATACGTTGTAGCCTTCTCGATAATCAGTTCCCCAACAATCGGTCTACGATTATCCTGCTGAGCATTATTCTTCTCTGCGCTCTGTTCCCTCTGGTTAATATAAAACTCACGGTCGTACTTGAATAAACCAAATGCCCGGTGTTGTCGCTCGGTTATTAGTTCGCCATCTTTTGTGTATGTCACCTCGATAGCATGTGCGTTGCTATTTGGAAGTCGTCCACTGTCGTGAGCTTTTTTGATGGCTTTACGATAGAGACTGAAGAATCGCTTAGAAATAGTGTCCTGGCTATAGCCAAGCTCTAACAAGCGTATCTCTGTTTGACAAGCTTCCTCTATCTCTGCTGAAAGGGTAAGTTTAGAGAGCTTTTCAATAAACCCATCAATGAGTATTTCAATTTCATCAGGTTTGAGTTTCCGTTTACTCTGAGACTCGATTCTTAAGTTGTACGTACCGATAACACCGTTTCTGTCCATAGCCATCCCTTGATTTTCGACCTCGCTTATCACGTATATTAGTATTATACATAAAAGAAGCTTTGCACGCAATAGACTATACAAAGCCTTTAATTACAATAACTAATGAATCGAAGACTGATTAAGTCTCACTTCCGATTATACATAAAAAATTTCAATCAAATAACTATATTTTAGCCTTCTATACACTCAATATTGTTACTTTAGTTGCATGCAATTCTTTATAAAAGTGTCGTTAGTATCCTATAATGCTTTCTACATATAGCTTTCAGACTTTTATTGATCTGTTGTTAATTGTTGCTAATGCTAAGATTAACAACACCTCTCAAGATCTCTCGCATGATATAAGCATCTTTTATGTATATAAATATCTTATATGTAGACAATGTTACGTGTATTTGTACGCTTTAGTTATTATGTGA
>ERZ1740070.53-NODE-53-length-87576-cov-16.888050_pt1 | contig 87576 bp, 48 predicted proteins | sample MGYA00581734_ERZ1740070 | MGnify/ENA primary metagenome ERZ1740070 (study PRJEB43018, sample SAMN04849744) | marine metagenome | isolation source: floating plastic debris | place: Pacific Ocean | collected 2008-09-01 | study: EMG produced TPA metagenomics assembly... | reverse complement strand
AACAAATTCGTAAAGTAATTACTCTAGCGATTATGCCAACGGACGATCTATCAATTGCTTTGAAATAAATCCTGGTTTTCTTTTGTGGAGCCTACTGAATTATTGGCTCTTTTCCACTTTAAGTTTTGAGCTCTTACCCCGGCTTGATATCTTTGGTCAGTCATAAACTGTTTCAATTTCAAGTCATTATCCTTTAGGTCAAAGGCTTCCAACAAGTAATCGTCCGTGTCGATCATTTGATTGCGAAGTACACTGCGCATTAAGTGAAGGCGTTGAACAAAGGCCGGATCCTCAATAAGATTGATTAGACAATCAGGATCATCTTTAAGGTTATAAAGTTCTTCAGTTTGGCGATAATTGAAATGCTTAATCCGCAGAGCAATTTCCTCATTATTCTGAGCAGCCTTTTTCATCGCTTTATAGGTCAGGTGATTCATTGTCGCGCTTTGCATTTGAGTTTCGTCATCAGACCATGCATTGAATACATAATTCCATTCTTTAGAGATTACTCCTCTCATAGGACTAGGTATTCCTCTTGAATTTTCATCAAAATTACCAAAAGCATATCTTTCACCAGTTTCATTTTTCGTACCTATGAGTGATCTACCCTTATAGTCAGGATTATCCGATACTGGTAGACCTGCTACATCAAGAATAGTTGGAAATAAATCAATGCTAGAGACTATTTCATTCCGTACTTGACGAGCCTTAATTTTATTGGGCCATTTCATAATCAACGGAGTTCGAAGACCATTATCATAAACAGATGATTTTGCAAAAGGAAATGGCATCCCATGGTCAGATAAGAAGATAACCAACGTGTTTTGATGGTAACCACTGGACTTTAACGAAGTCAAAATTGCTCCCACACAATCATCGGCTCGCTTGACAGAATTATAGTAATTACGAAGGTCCTTTCTTACGGCGGGAAGATCCAAAAGAAATGAGGGTACCGAAACCTCTGACTCGCTTATGACTCTGCTTGGTTTGTAAATGTCCGAACCTTTCTTTGCCGCAGCAGGATCGTTGAAGTTTGGCTTATGTGGATCGGCAATGTTTACCACTAAATAAAAAGGCTTCCCGTTTTTATCAGTTTGATCAAAGAAGCCGCTACTTTTTTCGGCATACATAGAAGCGGAGTATTTATTGACTTTGTTAAAGCCAGATCTATAATCCCAATACTTATCATTTCTGGGAGCAGGATTTGTATCCGTTGATTTGTTTATTATGCCGGTATAATAGCCATGCGATTTCAATTCAGTTGAAATAGTAGGGGTATGTTTATCATCAATGTAATAGAAACCCCGTGCACCCGACTGATGTGGATATAATCCTGTTTGTATAGATACCCTTGAAGGCGCGCAATTGGCCGCCGTTACGTAGGCTCTTTGAAATCTAACCCCTTCGTCAGCTAACTTATCAATATTTGGAGTAATGTTTTCTATGCTATTCCCAAACGCACCGACAGAATTCCAGTTCATGTCATCTACTGTTATTAAGAGTATGTTAGGTCTGGAAACTTCTTGTCCGAACGTACAGATGGACAGGACAGATAAAAAAATAAGAACTTTGGTAGAGATTAATATATTCATAGAAAAGTGTTAGAGTGAATCTAAAATATCAACCGCCTTTATTCTAAACTCACTGGTTGAAGGGTAGCGACCGTTTTTTTTCATGTAGGAAAAGAGATATTCATTCGTCTTCTTATAATAGTTTTTATGCAAATAATAGACTGGTTTTTTTTCTCCTTCTTCATTTATCAACGACATTCCTTTAGACTCTCCTTTATCGCTATACTCATTGTTGTACATTTCCCAATGAAGTGCAAAAGGTAAATTTAACTCCAAACTAGCTTTTATAACATCTTTGGTTTCCCTACACTGATCTTCTTTAGTATTCCGTTGACTGACCTGATATCCGTACTCACCGATGAATACCCTCCTCTTAAAAGGTATGTTTTCCTTAGGTTTCAGTTTTGACTCTATGTAATCCATTAATTCACCTACGGTAGACTTCAATGATTCGTAGTTTGGATGTTTTTTTATTGACTCATAGCTGGAGTATGAGACCATATCGGGGTTCACATTTTCAAGAACGCTTTCTGTTATACATGTTCGACCTTGCAGCCCCTTTTTCACAAGATTTACTTCGACATAATAAAACAAACCAACATCACTGGTGGGGTTTTTTCTTTTGGCGTCATCGATCGCTGCCTGTCTGATTTTAAACCAATCCGTCATCGCATTTATTCTTTCCTCACTGGGATTAACATTTGGCTTGCCCACTCCGTGTAATAACCAGTCTCCTTCCCAGTTGCCAATCATAAATGTCTTACCGCTTCCACTATACTCTCTAAGTAAATGCTCCGCTAAATCGTACATTTCCTGATAGATCTTTAATTTATCTTGATCGCTCATAGGTTTAAGCCACTTTACCCCGGTAAGGGTGTGCACCCACATAAAAATGTATTTAAAATCCATATCGAAGATCTTCCGATATTCCTTTTGCCCTTTTAGGATTTCCACCGTGGATCGCATGGTTGGGTCTTTAACCAAATCAGGGTATGATTCAAAATAATTTTTGCCGAGCGTTATCTTTAAAACATTTGACCCCATTCCTCTGATTTGCTTGGCCTGCTCAACTAAGTAGCTATCCTTTGTAAACTTATATTTAGCGCCAATCATCTGCGTGCCTGCAACAAAATTGTAATCGGCAAGTTTATAGGATTTCGGTGGGATTGCTTGTGTCCAGCCCGAGGTAAAAAGGGTTAAAAACACAATTGGAAGTAATATGGGTTTCATAATAGAAATAGCGCTATTGCCAAGGTATTGAGCCTGATGTTTGGATGTGTTTCGTAAGCGTTTTCAATAACGATTTATAAATATCCGGTTTTTCTAAGGGCAACGTCTCTTTTCCATCATTCTGAAGATCATATAACAAAAAAGGCTCAAAGGGCGAGTTTTGGACCAGTTTATACCGTCCATCAGAAATTGAGTAGTAAGCTAATCCACCAAAGCGATGACCCTCCCTTCTAATCCAGATCATACGTTCGTGTTCTTCTTTTTGTAATGTGTCAAATAATTCAGTTGTTGACTTGATTTGGCCGTCGACTAAACTGGGTAGAAGACGATACCAATCCATAAGTAACATGGGTTGATCATATTCACCCTCTTGCAGGGTTGAAGGCCAGGTTAATGTGCATGGCACCCTAATTCCCCCTTCCAGCATATCTCCTTTTCCACCATTAAAGGGTTGATTACTTGCACCATATTGAAGCGCTCCGCCGTTATCAGAAGCAAACACGATGATGGTATTTTCATACAAATCATGTGTTTTCAAGGCTTTTACTATACGACCTACGCCATCATCCATATGCTGAATAAGCGCTATAAGCTTTTTTCTTTTTAACGATAACCTCGGGTATTTTTTCTCTACAATATTCAAATATTCTTCTGGAGGTTGGATAGGACTATGTGGTGCGTTATAAGCCAGAAAAAGGAAAAAAGGCTGTTCACTTTCCGCTTGTTCAGCGATGTAATTTGTTGCCCAGCCAGTAAATACATCCGTTGCGTGACCTGTCGGTTCAACTATTTGATCATTTTTCCGCATCCAGTTAACACCTCCACGTTCATACGTGTAGTAGTCGTCCATCATATCACCGAGAAATCCGTGAAAGAAGTCAAAACCTCTCTCATTAGGCGTATCGGGTGATTCATATCCCAAATGCCATTTACCCACTAATGCTGTAGCAAACCCTTGGCCCTTAAATAGGCCTGGTAGCGAAGTAAGGTCATCTCTGAGGTTTCCCCAACTGTTATTGGGCATATCTCTTATCACACCTGGGACACCGAGTCGGTCAGGATAATCGCCAAATAGAATGGAAGCTCTGCTAGGTGAACAGACCGTACTATTCGCATAGGCACGATTAAATTTTATTCCACTACTTGCGAGGGCATCAATATTCGGAGTGTTAATTTCGCTTGAACCATAGGCACTTACATCACCATACCCTAAGTCATCAGCTAGTATAAAAATGATGTTTGTGTTTTGCGCCATGCATGTAGACAGCGCGAAACACAAACAATAGGTAATTAGTAATGATCGATACGACACCAATATTATTTTTTCTAATCTATTGATGCATTTGCTGAAGATTCGATGATAGGAATCGGCCAGGTATAATCTTCAGGGCCCCTTACACCTCTGGTTGCATTATGAACGGTAATGCAGTATTCATTATACACTCCCATCCTGGTTAAATCAAAAAATCGATGCCCTTCCATGTGCAATTCTGTAGCTCTTTCTCTTAAAATATCCGTTCTGAAATCATCCATTGTCTTCCCCGCTCCGTTATAGAGGCTAGCTACCCCTGCTCTCATGCGAAGTGCATTGATATTCTCATTTGCGATAGCTGGATTTTGAGCTAACTCAGCAAGGGCCTCGGCCCGCATTAAATAAACATCAGCCAATCGAACCACATGCCAATTCTGTTGGCTCGTATATTCACTCGTAGCGCTTCTATCGATATATTTACCCGTGTATACCACAAATAAAGTGTTGATCGCTTCTCCTGTAGAAATATTCGTTCTAAAATACCCTGTCTGAGCGTCATTTAAAATATGATCTGTCGTTGAGTTCTGGAATTCCCTAATAATAGTCTCAGTGAATCTCGGATCACTTGTTTCGATATAATTATTAATGAAGTTTGGAATCATGCGGTTCGTACCCCCGAAACCACCCCCGGCCAATCCTGACTCACGAGGTGAAAAAAGGTTAGCAAGCGCCGTACCCTGCTCGGTTAATGACGAACCTTGAATCTCGAAAATCATTTCATCGTTGTTTCCATTATCCGCATTAAAAATACTCGCCCATTCAAATTCATTTGCCGCCAAACGATAATCTGGCGATGCTAGTACTTCATCGGCGTTAGTTACCGCAAGCGCATAGTAACGGCTGGGTTCTAAAGGGAACTCCAGGTATGGTGCATTGCCCAGATCACCTTCAAGAGCTGTTCTTTTTGCAGAAGCAATATGTAAATAAGCCTTTGTTAAAAGTGCATGTGCCGCAACATCAGTGGCTCTGCCCAAATCATTTACGTAGCCATTACGCACTTCCAACTTGCCCCAGCAATCTTTCACGGCAAAGCCAAGGTCGATAAATATTTGATTATAGATGTTGAGGACGCTGGATACGGGCAAACCCGCTTCCTCACCAAATTGAATCGGTTCCAATCTTAAAGGAACAGGTCCGAAAGCCCTTACCAAATTGAAGTAATGCAAGGCTCTGAGAAATCGAGCTTCTCCAAGAATTCTATCTCTCAATTCTTCATCCATATCAATATTCGGCGTATTCACTATTACGTTATTTGCGTCTTTAATAGCCGAATAAATGTTAGTCCAGGTTACTGGTAGATTTGGATCCGAATTTGAAATGGTGCCCGTTCTGAAAGCTCCATGATTGAAGCTGGAAAGACCTTGATCCGAAGCTGCAATAAGATTCGATAACCATTGTTGTCGATAATAACCATTCCCTGTTTTTAACTGGGCATATGCAGCAGATAATCCGGCCAAGGCATCAGCTTCCGTATTGAAAAACTCACTTCCTTCAATGTCTGTAAACGGATCTTCTTCAATAAGATCACATGAAAACACAACCAATAAAACGGTTCCAAAAAGAAGTGTTACTTGAATTATTTTTTTCATGACAACCATTTTTAAAAGTTAAACTTTAAGCCAAGAATATATGATCTTACACCCGGATAGGAACCAAAATCTACACCTCGTCGCTGGGGATCACGATTATATGTTTGTATTTCAGGATCATAGCCTGGATAGTCAGTAATAGTTATCAAGTTTCTTCCTGACAAATACACTCTTAAATTTTGACCATTTTTGAGGGAGTAAGTGTATCCTAAATTGACATTTTTCAATCGAACAAAAGAGCCATCAAAAACCTGTCTGTCAGAAGGAATAGCTCTCGCTCCCGTATCTACTAAAGCGGCGGGTTCGCTAGCGCCATTTGTTCTATCTAAAGTTGGATCATAAATAACCTGACCATCTTCACCCCCGACATAGGCAATTGGCGCCCTCCAGGAGTTATCATAAGCCTCTTTAAGTACGTTTCTTGTATTATTAATGCCATTTAACTGCCAGGAATCGACCCAGAAAATATCCCCGCCCTTTTGGCCTGTTATCAATATACTCAGATCCCATTTTCCGTAATTCAAATTATTTGTGATCCCGAACGTAAAATCCGGATTGGGATCGCCAATCTGAACATAATCGTCAAAATTGATCTCTTGTACCGCGGATGGATTCCCCTCGCTGTCCAAATCAATATTATTATTAATGTACCTTATTTCTCCAGGGGCTGCATTGGATAACCCGCTGGCGTTAGCCTCTTCCCAATTTGCATAGATGCCATCTGTTTGTGCACCCCAAAATATACCCACTGGCGAACCTGCCCTAAAAATAATAGGATTGGTCCTTGCAAAACCGATATTCGGTCCAAGTTGAAAATCGAGATTGGAGTTCAGGCTTGTTAGTTCATTTCTATTCAATGAAAAGTTTACTAGTGAGGTCCACTTTAGTCCCCTATTTAAGATATCTCCAGAAATGCTAAGATCGAATCCTTTATTTTCAACCGTTCCGAAATTATCGATATAAGAGTCGAAGCCATTAGAAGCTGGAATTCTTACACTTTGAAGAAGATCATCGGTAGTTTTTAAGTAAGCATCAAAAACAATACGTACCCTTGCGTCCCACATATTCAAATCAAACCCTAAATTGAATTGCTCTGTGGTCTCCCAAGTTAGATCCGGATTATTCAAGTTAGACTGCGTAAACCCGTTATTCAATGCGCCATCAAAATTATTTCTAATCGGGCTATACAATTCCAAAGATTGATAGGGTACGATAGGGTTGCTACCCGTTTGCCCGTAGGATGCTCGTAATTTCAGAAAAGAAATGAATTGGGTATTTTCTAAAAATGGCTCCTTAGAGGCAATCCAACCTAAACTAGCCGATGGAAAAAAACCTGTTTCTTCATTGTCAGCAAATTTTGAGGAAGCATCAACACGTGCGTTTACATCAAAGAAGTATTTCCTCTTATAGTTATATCCGATCCGTGTAAGACCCGATAGCAGAGAGAATTCACTAAAAACACTTCTAGGGACAAAAATATCCCCCGCCGCTTCAAAGTTGTAATATGAGGTGGCATCATTTCCAAAACCAACTGCCCTGTTTTGCAACCTCTCATCATTGGTTTCTTCATAAGTTCCAATAACGATGGCGTCAATACCGTGTTTATTGAATTTCTTTTTATATCTCAAATTTAATTCCACATATTTCTTCGTGCGGTCTAGGTATGAACGTATTGCTTCTCCTTCTCTCAACCTACCTCGGGTTGTAGTTTGAGGATAAAAGATATCTCTTGTATTTCTTTGGAAATTATATGCTCCTTTTAGCGTGGCAGAAAAATCTTTATTGATTCTGTAAACAGCAGAAAGTGACTGTAGTAAGTTAGTCGCTCTTTTTTCATCGGTGAGCTCCGTGGCCAGCGTGTAAGGATTTGAGACAATGTTTCCGTTGTTAAGTGTAGCATAAATCTCATCGCCTTGGCTTGCATCGAGCAATTCGAAAATAGGTTGGAATAATAATGCCTGTGAAACAATGCCCCGTTGTTGAAAAATCTGACCATTTCCTGTTGAAGATGCATTTCCCCAGCTTCTGGCAAGATTGGTCTTCGTATAAATTTTTAGCTTTTTCTTTACATTGATCGTTGCATTAATATTCATGGTTACTCTATTAAAATCAGAATCCACTATAACCCCTTCATTGCTTAGATAACCCAAGCTCAAGGAGACATTTCCAAATTGTGACCCCCCACGGTAGGCCATGTTCAACGCATTAGAATATGCTGCTCTGTACGTTTCATCTTGCCAGTTAGTACTTACACCAGTAGATTCCGGATAAGGAACAGAAAAGCCTTCTAACTCAGCGAAATTTGTTGCGTTTAATTCCTGGGTTCCATCAAAAATTATTTCAGGGCTCACCCGGTTTGGATTTGTAATATTCGAATACAACTGATTCAATACACGTTGATTCATAAATTCTTCATATTCAGGACCAGTTAATACGTCTAATTCATTGTTTACATGACTGATAGTTTGATCTATGACGACCGTAAATGAATGGCTCCCTTCGTTCTCATCGGCTGTTTTGGTGGTAATTATAACAACACCGTTCGCTCCACGGGCGCCGTAAAGCGCCGTAGCAGCCGCGTCTTTCAAGACTTCAATTTTTTCAATATCATTCGGGTTTAAAAAACTCAAAGAGCTTTGAGACCCACCGGAATTGTCATCTCCTTCAGCATCCTCATTGGGGTTGATTGGGATGCCATCTACCACGTAAAGAGGTTGAGTTCCGCCCAAAATGGAATTAGTTCCGCGGATGGAGACGCCAAAACCACCACCGGGCTCAGAACTTTCACTCACCACAACACCCGCAACCTGACCCTGTAAAATATTTTCAATGGAGTTACTACGAACCAAATCAATTTGTTCCGAGCCCACTTGCACAATCGATCCGGTTAAGTCCTCCTTATTCACATCAAAATATCCTTGACTTACGATTACTACTTCTTCAAGCTCTTCTGTATCGGCTTCCAATTCAACCTTAATGATAGGTTCGTTAACGATTACTTCCATAGTTTTCATCCCAATGAAAGAAATAACCAAAACATCTCCCTTGTTGACGTTAATTTTAAAACCTCCGTCAATTCCGGTAACTACTCCACGATTATCCCCCTTTACTTTAACCGTTGCCCCGGGTAATGTTTCATTGAGGTCGCCCGATTTTACGGTTCCCGTTACCATAATTTCTTGTGAAAACGACACTATTGGAATAAATAAGATTAAGTAGAGGATAACGGTTTTCATATTTTAGTCAATTGTTGTCGTATTATAATTACTTTAATTTTCTCTAATTTTTTCACTCCTTTAACGAAGGAAATTTAACGGCCGCCTGTCTGAATTCATCGAAATCCGGAATCGCGTTATTCTTATTATAATAATCGGTCAGGTAGCTTCTTGCGTCCTTATAAAATTCATTATGCGTATGCCAAATTTTTTGTTTCTTACCCTGATTGTTTATAAGCCAGTAACCGACGTGTTTTTTTGTATTTTGATTGACTTCATTGTTATACATCTCCCAATAGAGTATAAAAGGCGATCCCCATTCCAAACCTGCTTTGATGGTCCATTTTGATCTCAAGTCCTGATCTTCGTCGTTAAACTTAATTGAAGGATTACCATATTCACCAATCCATACCCTTTTACCCTTGGGTAAAGATACTTTGGGTTCCAGTTTCGCCTCAATATAATCAAGGGCTTCTTTTAACTTGCTATTTAACTCTTTTTCTGATTTGTATGGATTGGTGGCATCATAAGAAGAATAAGACACGTAGTCAGGATTAACATTTGAAATGATACTATTCGTAACGGTAATAGAATGAGGTTGCTCTATCGACTTTTTGACCAGGTTTACTTCGATGTAATTATATACCTCTATACCCTCCGTCTGATGGTCAGCTTTAGCATCGTCAATAGCCTTTTGGCGTATTCTCTCCCATTTGATCATGCCTTGCAAAGTTGCCGAATCAGCTGGTTTTGTTCGATCATAGTCCCACCTCAAATGCCAATCCCCTTCCCAATGACCCAGATAAAAAGTTTTACCAGATCCTTTGTAAGTCATCAATAAATATTTAGTGAAATCATAAAGCTCATGATACAAAGCCTTCTCGTATTTGTCCGGATAACCTCCAATGAATTTTATTTGCGTTGTATCATTTTTTTGACCTTCTGGCTCTGGTGAATATTGTGAGAATCCGTAAACCCAAATGTGATAGTATTTGAAATCCATATTTAGCACCGTTTTCATGGATGGTTCCATGTTGGCTAAATCAGTCAGTGATTTAATATTATCATTTTTTGGGAGATCATAGTTTTCGGTGCAATATCGCGGATGCATTGAGAATTTGAGCAGGTTGGAACCCATATCTTTGATTTGCCGAGCTGTCTCAACCAAATTAGTCTCATTGGTGAATTTATACTTGGCTCCTACTGTCTGTGTACTAATAATATAATTAAACGCTTTCAATTCCTCAACAAGAACTTTGGAATAGTCTACACTATATGTATACAGTACAACCGCTAAAGAGGTGATTGAAAATAAGGCGGTAATAATTGATTTCATAACCTCAAAAATGCTGAAGCATGAAGTTGAATAAGTTTAAAATTTGATCTAAATGGTTTATAAATGAACCAATTTAGCCTTCAGAGCTATGCATGGCCTGGAACTCGCTTGGCGTTTTTTTGAAATGCTTTTTAAAAAGGGTGCTAAAATAACGCGGATCATTGAAGCCTGTCCGATAGGCAACGTCTTCAATTCGAGCATGCGGCTCATTAGCCAAGAGTTCTTTGGCCTTATTCATTTTTATTTCCTGAATGAGATCCGATGGAGATGAACCAGTGATTGATTTCATTTTGCGAAACAAATTTGAGCGGCTAAGACCCACTTTATCGCAAAGTTGATCTATAGAAAAGTCATGCTGCATAAGGTTTTCGTTAATAATGTCAATCACGTTAGACAAAAAACTCTCATCCGGATTTTGAATTTTTCTTTCATTTGGACTTTTTGCTTTAATCTGCTGATCTATTGAACTTCTTTTAAGGAGGTTCTTAATGGCAAGTTTTACCACCTCTACGTCGAAAGGCTTTTCCAAATACATGTCAGCTCCCACTTCCATACCCGCGATCTTGTCATCCATTCCACTCAAAGCTGTCAAAAGAATGACAGGAATATGACTGGTTTTTTTGTCATTCTTAACGATGTGGCATATTTCCTTACCATTCATACTTGGAAGCATCACATCGGAGACAATTAAATGAGGTAGATTCTCAAATAATTTATAAAGACCTTCTTTTCCGTCGGTGGCAGTCATAATAAAATAATCATGAGATAGAGATCTTTTCAGAAAAGCAAGTAGATCTTCATTATCCTCAATTAACAGGACAGATTTCTTTCCCTTTACGTTGGATTCGGTCAAACGGTTGATCGCGCTAGCTGTAGATTCTGTTGCCTTAATATCACTTGGATCGAAATGATCTCTCCCGGTCAACAACTCTACTTTAAAAGTAGAGCCAACTTTCTCTTCTGACTGACAAGAAATAGCTCCTTTGTGCAGTTCTACAATCCTTTTTGAAAGTATCAGGCCAATCCCAGTTCCTCTTACATTATTCTCCAGTGCATTATCAGCGCGATGGAAGCGCATAAAAATTTGATCAATCTGACTTTTGGGTATACCTAAACCCGTATCCTTAACCATAACCTGAATCAGGTCATCCATTGCTTTAATCTCTAATTTTATACTTCCACCTTCATGATTATATTTAATTGCATTTGAAATTAGGTTGGTAAAAACCCTTCCTAATTGCACCTGGTCGCCCCAAATCATCAACCTTTTGGGAAAATCCTGTTTTACCAGAATAGATTTTTGATCTAACATAGGATAGAAATCATTAACGATCGAGTTGAGCAAATGCACCAAATCAAACTCAGATGCCAGAATTCTTAATTTTTTTCTTTCCGACTTTTGAAAATCGAGCAGCTCTGTGACATACTCATTCAGATTACTTGTATACCTCTTGATTATGTTTACGGACTCTTCAATGTTTTGCTTTTCCAATAGCTGATCACTAGCTAATCGTATTAATGATACCGGTGTACGGATATCATGCGCAACATCGACGAAAAATTTGATTTTCTCATCACTAAACTTTTTGTTTTGACGTTCTCTATTCATAGTTATGTACATATATATGACAAGCGCCAAAATCAGAACATAAATAGCAAAAGCCCACCATTGCATCCAAAAAGGTTTTTTGATCTCAATTGGAAGCTTGATTTGATCATTGGATATTAAGCCGTCGCTATTAAATACGGCTGCATTTAAAATGTACTTACCCGGACGTAGATCTCTGTAGACCACAGCTTTTTGTTTATTTGAACTTTGTACTTCACGATCGTATCCATCTAAAAACCAATCCAGTTGAAACTCAGCAGATCCTCCTAATTTGACAAAATCGAATTCAAACAAAAGAGTGTTTTCATTATGATCTAAATACAACGATTCCGAATAGTTCAGGCTCTTTGAAGCAGGGTCGGTCGATGCCCCATTCACTTCAAAATTTGATATATATATATTATATGTATCAGTGTCAGACTGAATTTTTCCTGGATCAAATAACATTGCACCTTTGGGACCTCCGAATGCTAATCTCTTATCTCTTAGAATTGTTCTGGCCCCCCATCCAAATTTTTCAATATTTTGACCATCTTCGGCAGCGTACTTTCTGTATCTATTGGCGCCAACGGAATACTTGAAAAGGCCTTCCTCGGCTGCTACCCATAACTCGTTTTCAGTTAATTGTAAAATTGAATATGTCGCACCTGCTGCATTATTAAAGTCATCCAATATATTTATATGCTTAGACCTAAAATCGAATTGGGAGAGCCCGTTATCATTTCCTATCCAAAGGTGGTTTTCATTGGCATCAAAATGTAGCGAATAGATATTACTAATCTGATAGTCTCCAAAATCATACTCCTCAACAGTTCTCTTCTTTATATCAATACTGTAGACACCTTCAACACACCCTACCAGTAATTCTGATTCATTTTTCTCGATGAATGTTTTAACCTGGCCAGTAGCATAGCTGGCAACAATAGAATCTCCCTTCATTTGATATACAGGGCCATCAATTCCGCCCACCCAGAGGAATCCATCTTGCTGGTGAGTGGCATATATTCTCTTAAGCGGCAATGAATCTGAAAAGAGACCGACAGTACGTTTTTCTAAGTCAAGGGATAGCAACCCATATCCGTAAGTTCCAAGAAGCAGCTTTCTTTCATACTGGGTTATGCTCAAGACCGGGGTATTAAGCATAGCCAAGTTTTCAAATGAATACCAATTTCCGTCCAAATCTCTCATGTTGAGACCACTTTCTGTCCCAAACCATAACAATCCGGCATCATCTTGATAGATAGATCTGATTAAATTATTTGAAATCGTATTCTTACTATATCTTCTATGTACAATGTTTTCAAAATTACTTCTTACTCGCCTTAAAACGTTAAGACCAAGCTCTCCGACCCCAAGCCAAATAATACCTTTTTCTGAGCAAATAGTATTTATGCTATTCTGCGAAATCGAAAAGTTATCATCAGGATTATGTGAAAAAGAGGTTGTTTTCTTGCCAAAGGCATCTAGCACATATAAACCCAGCCTGTCAACTGCAATCAACAAAGATCCCTGGTCATCTATTTCTATATCACGAATAGACAATAGATCATTATCGATGAATTTAACTTTTACTACGTTACTTCCATTCGATCGATAAAGTCCTTCATTCTCCGTGCCAATCCAGATGGTCTGATGTATGTCAATTTCAAAATCCAATATATCAGACTGGGCTAATAAAGTGCGTTCTAGCTCCCATTCATTTGATGGTTTTAAGATCAGTTTATGAACTCCCTTTGAACTTGATAGATACACCGACATCCCAACTCTCTTGATCTTTCTGATGTATCTAATTTCTTCAAATTGACGCTGACTTATATTTCCATTTTGAAGATCGTAAATAAAAAACCCACTGATAGTACCGATCATTAATTTTTGATCATCTATTTCTGCCAGGGAAATGAATATTTCATCAGGTATTTCAAACAGCAATTCCCATCTATCGTAGGCATAATCATATTGAAAAACTGCGCCTGCATGTTGCATTGCCAACAGTTTATCTTGGGTTTGCGTCAATTTAAAAATGCCTGGATCTGATGCTCTGTCCTTGAAGGTCAGTTCATATTTTTTAAATGAAGAACCGGAATACCGAGTAAGACCATTCGCCGTGGCAAACCACATGTAACCTAGCGAGTCTTTTTCAATATCATTAATTCTTCCATTGGAAAGCCCGTCCGAAACAGTGATTTTATTTATTCCGTATTGCGACTGTCCATGTGCAACCCAAACTAAGGTAAGAAGCAAATAAAGAGTTAAACACTTCATAGGTCAGAACTAAATATAGAATGAATACAATCAATAATCTCATTATTTAGAAATAACTTGCCTTAACCACCAATCTCTATCAGGATTATAGTCATATTCGATTTTCAATTTATCAAGTGACTGCCTGAGGGCTTGCTCAACAGAATCAAAACTTATTTCATTTATTAGGTTTTTCATTTCACCCGGGTCATTCTTAAGATCGTAAAGCTCATCGATATCATCTGTTAAATGATTGTCTATAAGCTTAAACCTATCGGTTCGAATCGCTAGCATATCAGGTCCGGCATAGGGGTAAGCATCGTCCACGTAATATTCAAACAAAAATGATTCTCTCCATTTGGTCTCAGCGCCTAACAATAAGGGTTTCATAGATTCCCCCTGCATATAGTTTGGAATAGGTGCATCTATCAAATCAAGTATAGTTGGAGCCAAGTCAATATTTAAGCACATATCCTCAATACGGGTATGTTGCTTAATAAGCTTAGGGTACCTAATTATCATAGGTATTCTCATTGAGTTTTCATAAGCTATGCGCTTATCCCAGTAGGTGTGTTCTCCCATAAAATAACCGTTATCGCTGCTGAATATTATCACAGTGTTATCTAACTCACCTATTTCATCAAGTTTCTTCATTACAGCGCCAAGTGATTCATCAATAGACTTAAGACACCTTAATAGTTTCATAAATTTATCCCCTTTAATTGGCCATTCTTTAGTTGGAAGTTGGGCAATAGGCTTGTAGCTTTTCCAAGCGCTGTCGTAAGCTTTAACTCGTTGCCACTCTGGTTTATTTACAAATGTCTCTAAGTGGGTATCATATGGAGGGGTGGGTAATCTACGATCTGTGTAGAGTTTTTCATGCCTTGGTGCAGGTGAGTGATCTTCATGGACTCCTTTGTGCCAAAGGTTAAGGTAAAAGGGCTTATTAGGATCTCTTTGATTATCAAGCCATTCTAGCGTTTTATCTGTAAGAATATCCGTCATATATCCTTTCTCGCGATACTCATTTCCGTTATCGTTAATCATAGGATCGAAATATTCTCCTTGCCCGATAAAGCTATACCAATAATCAAAACCAGGTCTGATGTGCGCTTTACCTTTCAAATGTGCCATATGGATCTTTCCGATATGAGCTGTTTGATAACCTGATTTTTGTAAGTGCACACCTACCGGAGGAATTGACTCCCAATTAGGATCTACATGCGGATTGTTTTGGTTAACGCCGTGAATATGAGGGTAAGTTCCGGTCATAAAACTGGCTCTGGACGGGGAACAAATCGATTGCGTACAAAAGAAGTTATTAAAAGATACTCCATCAGCGGCTAATCTGTCCATATTAGGCGTCTCTAGGAAAGGGTATCTTCCATTGAAGCCCAAAGCATCAAAGGGTTGATCATCCACCAAAATAAAAACGAAATTAGGAGAGAGATTCTCTCCTTTTTTACACGAAAAAGAACTTAAAGCAAAAAAGAGAATTAGGTAGACTTTATTCATAACTATCTAAACAATAACAAAACAATCAAACAAAATAACAAGAGCATGTACGACCAAAAACGATAGTTAGTCAAGAGACTGGTACCACGAAGCTCAAGTGTTTCTTTTCTAAACAGTTTCCTTGAAAATGTGAGTCCTTCAATCTTTTCTCTTCCAGGAGCCTCTGTAAAAGAGCTCACTAACAACATTATAAGCGAACTCCACAGGAAGTAAATGGGGACGGTGAGCAAAAAATGAATTTCACCAAAAAGTGACGCTCCGGTACCTATTTTGAAGAAGAGGTTGGTTAGGCCGAGAATAATTCCGCCGATTAAACCATAAAATGCCCCTTGCCAGTTTGTTCTTTTCCAGAAAATTCCTAATATAAACGCGGCTACAATGGGTGGCGCCATTATTGACAACATTTCTTGATAATATTTCAACAGCGTTCCAAAACGCTGACCAATCTGAGGCGCCCAAAAAACTGCAATGATCAAGACGATAACTGAAACTATTCTTCCTACCTGCACTTGATGATTACTTGAGGATTGAGGCCTTATCTTATTATAAAAGTCAATAGTAAACAAAGTAGCAACGGAATTAAGTAGGCCGCTTAACGAAGAAGTCAGCGCTGCCACCATAGCAGCCATCATAAACCCAATAAGTGCGTTGGGGAGCAACTCCAATATCATATTAGGATACACCATGTCTGGTTTTTCAAGTGCAGGAAAAAGCTTTATCGACATGATTCCTGGTATTATGATCACGAATAACGTGAGCACAGTTAAGAACCCTACCAGTAATACTCCTTTTCTTCCCTCATCAACAGATTTAGCGGACAGTACTCTTTGGACCAGTTGCTGATTATTACCCCAAAAGAACAAACCCAAGATCGGTATTCCCACTATCATTCCCAGCCAGGGGACCGAGCTATCATTTAACGGACGAATCAGCTTAATCAAGTAATCTCCATCTTTGATCAAGCTTTTAATGTACTCTGCACCACCGTTTACCGCCGCAAAATAAGTCAACACAACTGAACCCAACAGTAAAAAAATACCTTGAAAAAGATCGACCTTGATCGCAGCAGAAAGGCCTCCAGGAATGGTGTAGGCAGCCACAATTATGGCAAATACTACAGCGAGCATCATTATCGATACTCCAGGAAAGACCAACTTCATTACAATAGCAGCTGCATATAAAGAGCCCGCTGCATCCAGAAAAATATTTACAATGATCGTAACAGCAGAGAAATAATAGCGGGAATGAACACTAAATCTTTTTTCAAGAAACTCAGGAATGGTAAAAACATTTGTTTTAATGTAAAATGGAAGAATAAACCATGCAAAAAATATCATTACTACAACTGAGATCAGGTTATAATTAAAAACCGCAATCCCGGTACTGTACGCATCACCTGCCTGACCGATAAGGGTAGAGCTGGAAATACTCGCCGCAAATAACGAGAAACCAATAACAGGCCACGTCATTCTTTTTCCGGCAAGAAAATAGCTTTTGGTATCTGAACTTTTACTACTATACCGGACACCTAAAAGTATAACAAGTATGAAATAAACGAATATAATTAAAATGTCAATCCAGGCTAATCCTGTTGCCCAAGCTGGGCTCTCAAAAAAATTCATATTATACCAAAGGGTCAATTTAACGGTTGAGATAAGGTAAAATCAACCAACTCGTTGATGTTGCAAGTTGCCAGACCAATGTATTTGTCAGCCCCTCCATAATAAACGTATAAGACGTTATCTTTAACGACATTACCTGTCGGGAAGACACACCCTTTATAGTAACCTTCAATTTCATAATCAAACTCAGGCTCCATTATCCAGTCCCTTGTTTTACCGATTATTTTTGTTGGGTCCTCTAAGTCCAATATTAAGGCGCCTACCCGGTAATAGCCCTGACCACCGGACTCCACTCCATGATACAAGACCAGCCAACCACTATCCGTTTTTATAGGAGGTGTACTTCCACCCACTTTCTCTTCCCAACTTCCCGGGATTCCTGTCAATAGTAAATGACTGGGCTCATCCCACACAAGCATGTCATGGCTGAATCGTATCCAAATGGCAGGATATTCATGTCCTCCCCACTTTTCTCCAACCCACTCTTTCGGACGATGTAGCATGGCATACTTACCATTTATTTTTTCGGGGAATAGGATCACATCTCTATCATCGAGATCAGAATCTGTAATCCGCCCCAATTTTAACCAGTTCTTGAAGTTCTTGGTTACCGCCAAAGCAGAGTTCGCCATATTATTCTTGATGAATTTAGGAGCGTTTTCTCCGTGATCCTGCACCAGGACTTCATCATGCTTGAAATTCCAATATTGGCCAGGTGGAAATGGCCTGAAGGCGTAAGTCACATAGTAGTAATCGTCAAATTTTACTATTCTAGCGTCTTCAATACAGCCCATATCCGGGCCTTCATGACTAGGCCCCAACACAGGATGATCGCTCTCCCTTTTGAAATTAATACCATCTTCACTCGTGGCTAAACCAAACCTTATGATATGTTCCTCGTCATTTCCGGCCGCGCGATAGAGCATGTAAAACTTATTATTATCCAGGTATACCCCTGGATTACATACGACAAGCTCTTCCCATTCATTTTTTTTGTTTGGAGTGAAAATGGGATTTGAAGAGTGTTTTGATAGTTTCATTAGAAAGATGCATGTTTAACTTTAACAGTATTACTACGATAAGTCAAAACTATTAGCATCATCAGGGTGGTAGGTTGATTTCTAGGTCATTAAGATTTAAATAATGATCAAGGAACCCAATAGTGGTCAGTATTAGAACATAAGTATGGTTGTTTAAACTACTAAAATTCAAAAGGTGCAAATAGAAAAGTCAAAATGATGATTCACTTTGCTTGATTATAATCATAACAAGATCTTAGCCTTAGCATGGAGTTTATAAGGACGCCCTGGAAAGTGACGAACAAAGCTATATAGGTACCACACAATTTAACTGCTAAAAATCTAATTTGATCCATACTTAAGATAAGCTTGACACACTACAGAAAATATCTTTCATGTTTTACGTCCTCATCCAACTTATAGGAAACGGTTCATTGTACTGACAATCGACTGAAACAAAGAGCAAGTTATTAGCTACGGTCTTAGAATTCAGTTAAATTGCTTTAATTCTACATTAAAGCATGTCTAAAGTATTTGAAAACCAGTTTGTGATTTGTGAGTTAGATGAAGCAATACCGGTTTTAACTCATACCTGGCATTGTGAGCCACCTGAAGGAGAGTTTAAAAAGAATTTGTTGCAAGTCTTAGATCATTACAATCAGCTTAAAATAAGTTATAAGAATTTGAAATGGCTGGCTGACACTCAACTCTTGGGGGAACTTTCTGAAGAAGATGAAGAATGGTTGGTTACAGAGTGGGACCATTTGCTTTTTGAAGAAGCCGGCTTAAAAGTTCATGCTGTGATACTTGGAGAAGATTTTTACGCAGACTATCCAATGGAAAAATTCAAGCAGTCTTCAGCTAAAAAATTCAACGACTTTGGAGCTACAATGGAAGTTTTTCTAAATAAGGAGAATGCCATAAACTGGCTCATCAAAGAGCGCTAGACGTTTACCTTTTTCTTGGACAAGCGCTTAACTTCGGGTATAGACTCGATCAAGTCTTTTACAAGCTGATCTGATTCCGCACGCTCACGACGATTTAATTTATCCTTGGCCGTGACGCGCTCGTCCATATACACAAGGGTAAATAGAATAAAATGAGTAATAATTGGGAAAAAAGTACTTATCGTGAACCATAGCCAGAATGATCTGCCGTAGCTATACGCAAAGTACCCTGCAATAAGTGGAATTGAAAAATAAAAGGCCGCAACGGCAAGTACAATATCAACCAGCATATCTCCTTTTCACATTGAACTTAACATCAAAATTAATGGAATGTTTTAATCCCAATTAACTCATTATTAAACTTAAAATTACTTTTACCAACTGGTCTTTACTCAGCTTTTTTAATATTTCTTTTTTCTTACCCTTGGTAACGCCTTTGTCGAATAGTTTATCCGATTCTCCATCTAGTATCGACTTTAATTTAGCCGCTCCGTGATGTTCTTTTACACCAAAAAGCTCAAGTTCATCTTTAGCAATTTCTAAGAGTTCTTTTCCTTTCTTCTTACAGGTCTCAATAGGTTTATAGTCCGACTTAGAGTCGCGTAACGCCCAGCTGCTGTAGTCTATTTTCAAATTTTCTATTTCATTTACCTTGGCATCTTTGGGACCAAAGATTAGTACAAGCACGTATTTGGTGGAACCTTTCCAAGCATCTAAATCGAAATCTTCATTTGAAAGCTTACTAATCTGATTATCAATGAGTTTTATATATTTTTCTTTCATTTAATTATTCGATTTAAAATCTTCCTGGCATAGGTGGGGGAGTCACATTTACAGGTTGATGCAGCAGCATCATCTGTTGATGATGAAAGAAATGATCATAATAATAATAGCGTTGCTTAATAAAATAACTTGGTATGCCAAAAGATACAGGTAGCAGGACTTCCTGCTTTACTTTTCCCTTTTCAATACGTAGCGGTTTTGATACCTTGAATGAATTGTACGATTCAATAGTTGAAATCACATGCGTATCTAGTTTTGTGTGTACGCCTCTGCTCAGCCTAACCGTTTCCAACATACCGCGCTCGTCAATGGTCAAACTTACCAAAACATTGCCTTGAGCGTTGGCTTCGATCGCCTCTAAAGAATATTTTAGTTTTTCTTTTATGTTGTTTACAAATACTTTCTTCAACGCTATTTGATCATCGATCTTTTGATAAACTTTTTTACCATCGTCATCTTCAAAATAAGACTTGACTAACCTTCCTTGCTCATACGACCTAAAGAGACGTCTCTCATTAATTTCGTCGTTGATCAATATAATCCCATCTCCATTTTCAACAATAAGATCGCCTTCTTCATCCCATATACTTTTGTATTTTCTCTCGCCTTCATCAAAAGTAAAATCCTGGTGTTTCTTACCGTTTGCGTAGAATACGGTAAAAACGCCATCCGGCTCATTATTTAGGAATGTACCCCTCTTTCGAACAGATCCTGCCGGGTAGTACCATTTGAATACCCCATTCTTGCGGGAAGGAAAAAAAGATGAATAATCGCCCTTTGCCACGAGGTTTCCCGACAAATCTTGATACGTTATGGTAAATACACTATCTCGTTCATTACTAATAATACCTTTGAACACGGCGCTTTCAATATCCTTGGTCTCATTCCAATTCTTAGTAAAGTAAATGGGCTCGGCATTTTTAAACTTTAAATAATAATCGTAGGAAGCTACAATCTCGCCAAAGTCATCATAATCCAATTTATTCGAATTAACCTGATTATATAAGTGAGCATAGGACTTGATCATAGGCGCAATGACATTAATAAATTCACTATCCTTTTTTGGTACATCGACGTAGACCGAAGACGTTTTTAAATGCACAATGTAAGTGTTAATGTATTGGGAACCGCTAAATATGTGCTTAAGCACAGTCATCTCAGCATTATCTACAACCACGCCTAAAAATTGGGGTTCGGTCATAGTATGAGGTCCCAGACCCCTGGCCACAACTATGTTACTGCGCACAACAAATGAGTCTACTCCAATGGTAAGTGCAGAGCAATCGGCGGCTCTCAGCTTGACCGGTTTCGTTTCTTTACTTTTACGAAAGGAGATGGTTTTATTTACGTCTATTCTTCTAATCTCTCCGAGATGCTTCTTGCCGTCTAAGTCATAATAACTTCCCGGAGCATAATTCTTGAGATTGGAAAAATTATAATACAAATCTGTCGGAGCATCATAATCCAAATCAACATAATTATTGACTTCGTTTTGACGGGCATCTACATAGTAGCCAATAGGTCTTAACCCCGCGGTTTCCTGGCTGATCACATCTTTACCTAAAACTAAAAGAGAGACTAATAGTCCTACGAAAATTCTGACTTTCATGAATTTTGGTTTAGTTATTTCCTGGATGATACGTTTCTTTCGCGTTCGATTCAATATCATTTTTGTAGTAAAGCACATCTTTAAATTGACCTTTGGTATACATTAACGCCTGATCATCAAAATGAGGTGAATTGGGGTCTCCACTTTGGCCTCCGGTAGAAATACTTTTGGCTTTCAATGAATCTCCGAATTCCACGATGGCAACAAAACTATTCCCCCCTGTTCCATACATCTTTTTTGTACCTGGATATTTACGGCTTCCGAATGAAGCCAACGAGCCCCATCGCCCTGAAGCAAACGCAACCGGCAGACTTTCTTTCTCATCATTAAAAGGTTGTCTAATTTCTCCATCTAATCTTTGATAACGGTTCACTTGTCCCCATGGCGCCTTCCAGGAACCAAAATCAGATTCAAGAATGTCCATAGCGCTTTGCAATGCAGTAATTCTTAATTCCGGTTGAATACCACTTTCCATAAAATCCATCATAGATCCAGGAGGTCGGTCGCCTACGGTACGGGCCTTTTTCAAAAGCTCTTGACCGTAGTAAACGGCAAGTGTGGTCTCTTCAGACTCCTCGCCGAACTCGTAATTCCAGTCGTTCAAAAATTCCATAGCTTCCCTTATTCGTGGGTCCTCAGTTGATGTTGCCAATAGTGGAGGCAACAACTTACTAAAACCCGTAAGCTTAGGGTCATAAGCCGCAGCTATTAAAGATTCTAATGTAAAATCACTCTTCCCCGAAAGTACATCTACCGCATGTAAACCGCGATAGTTCTCATAGTCAGGTGCGATGTAAGTGGCATAGCTCTCCCGCCCTGGGCTGTCTTCACCTGCTGCCGTAAAGGGAGTTGAGTTACAATTTTGTATCCACCCGCCTTCAGGATTTAAAAGAGTGACTATTTCTTCCACAGTATGAAGCCCTTTATAATCTGTGGCGGGATTGCTGCCATCCACGGGTTTCCTCCAATCGAAAGAAGCATCACGCTTTGGAATATAGTTACCGTGAAAGTAGGCGATATTACCATCTGCGTCTGCATAGACCGTATTATTTGAAGAATTGGTGCGAATGTCCATGGTAGCTTTGAATGCTTCATAATTTTTGGCTTTGGTTCTTGAATAAGATTGTGTCAGCGCTTCCACCGGTTTTTCCATAATACTGAAGCTCACCCATTTATCGCCTTCTGCTCTTACAATCGGGCCATGGTGGGTTCGGTAAGTCATAAAGGTTTTTTCAACCATGCCAGAATCGGATAGATAAGGTACCGAAATTTCCTTTGCCATAAGCTCTTTTTCCAAGTCGCCATGCTGGTAATATAACTTATCACCCTTTTCTATAACGGTTTCCAGGTACTCATCGATAGCATCTGCGTACGTTGAGGTATGCATCCATCCTAAACGGTCGTTAAAACCCTGATATACAAAAAATTGCCCCCAGGTTACCGCACCATAAGCATTTAACCCCTCCTCACTATTTACATGAACCTCCGATCGAAAAAAGAATGAAGTATGTGGATTGATCAGGAAAAGTGAATTTCCGTTTTTAGTATTTTTTGGCGCAATCGCAAAACCATTGGACCCACGGGGCTCATCGTCTTCTATAAAGTAAGCAGAATGATAAGCCACCTCCTTTTCTGTTTCTTCGTTGTAAAAAGCCTTTAGCGATTGAATAGAAGTACGCTCGATATCACCGCCAATGCTTCCCTCACTAAAGGTCAGCGCCATCCAGGGTTCGAACCGATCTATCAATTTAGGTTTAACTTCCGGGTGCGTATGAAGATAATAGTTGATACCATCTGCAAAGGCGTCCATTAATTTTCTGAGCCAATCGGGACTTTCGGCATATTTCACTTTCATATCCTCAGTATCAATGAATAGCTTCATTCTAAGATCTCTAAATATCTCTTTTTCTCCTTCGACTTCAGCTAACCGCCCCATTGCGTTGATGTAATTCATTTCCACCCTATTGAAGTCATCCTCACATTGGGCATAAAGTAAACCGAAAACGGCGTCCGCATCAGATTTACCATAGATATGTGGCACACCATAGTTATCTCGAATAATAGTTACCTTCTGGGCTTGTTCTTTCCATTTGTCAGCTTCCGAAATTGTATCTGACGAGGGCTTACAGCCGATTAATAACAAAACAAAAATTACAGTTCTATTCATACTTTAGACTTTCAAGAATCTGAAGTTACAAGAATGAGATTGAATGAAAAAGAAGAAGCCACCTTTGAAAATGATAAAAAGTAATTTGTTTCGTTTACCTTTTACTTATTAAATTGTCTTTTTGAAAATGACAAGGCCTGTACTCTTTATTAAATTTTTTATTCTCTTCTCATTTAGCTCCGGAGCAGCTCAGGATGCGCGCACATTAGCTGAGGAAATGTTTGCCGCTTCAAGGCAGATCAAGACGTTATCGTACATTATGAATAAGGAAGAGCGCATAAACGGTAAAATGGTAAAGCAAAAGTCATTCATAAAAGTACGACGTTATCCTTTTCAGGTGTACGCAAAGCAACTGAACCCAAATGAAGGCCTTGAAGTTCTTTATAAACAAGGAGATCGAACAGCATTGATCAACCCAAGTGGATTCCCATGGTTCAACGTTCGTCTGGAACCTACGAGCCCACGTATGACAAGAGATCAACATCATACCATATTAGATTCCGGTTTTGATTGTTTTTTAGATATCTTGGAATCGCTTTTTAAAAAGTATGATAGCGAACTTGAGCGCATGGCTAAAGTGGCTGGCAATGAAATTGTAAGCGGTCGCGACTGCTGGATACTTGAGTTTAATAACCCAAATTTTTCGTTCGTTCGGTATACGCCAGACGAAAACATTTCGATACAAGATCTGGTCAAAGAGAAAAAAATAAGTCGGGAAATGATCCAAAGAAATAATGCCGGCCTGGATAGCTCTAGTAAGCTTAAGGCAGGCGAATCTCTGACCATACCCAATGATTATTGTCCTCGAATGATACTAAGTGTAGATAAAACCACTAAGACCCCCATGAAAATAAAAGTTTATGATCCTCAGGGGCTTTACCAGCATTATGAGTTTAGCCAGGTACAAATTGATCCCCACTTCGCGACCAATGAGTTTGAACCATCTTACGTCGAATATGACTTCTAAATAAACTACGCTCTTACCGCTCTTCATATTTTTAGAACGCTTCTTTCTTTTGAAATAGGACCAACCTATATTGGCTCATCCTAACACATAAATTTATGAAAGCTACTAAATCCACTATTTTACTGTTGTTGGTCTTGTTATCATCCCTTTCCGCATTCAGCCAACGGAGATCGCGGAGTACTACAAGTCCACAATCAACTTCTTTGATGCAAGACTCAGTATTTTCAGGATTAAAACTGAGAAATATTGGTCCTGCTTTCATGTCAGGCAGAATCGGCGACATAGCCATTCATTCTGAAGACGAAAACACGTGGTTTGTAGCAGTAGCATCAGGTGGTGTTTGGAAAACTGAAAATGCAGGAACCACTTGGACTCCTGTCTTTGATAAGCAGTCTTCCTATTCCATAGGCTGTGTGACGGTTGACCCTCTTAATCCACATATTGTTTGGGTAGGTACCGGTGAAAACGTAGGAGGTCGTCATATAGGCTATGGAGATGGCATCTATAAAAGTGAAGATGGTGGTATTACCTGGAAAAATATGGGGCTTAAGAGCTCAGAACATATTTCTGAGATCATTGTCCATCCTGAGAACTCAAATGTAATCTGGGTAGCCTCTCAGGGACCACTTTGGAATAAAGGAGGCGAAAGAGGTTTTTATAAATCTACAGATGGTGGTAAAAGCTGGAAACGAACCTTAGGAAATAATGAATGGACGGGAGTGACAGATATTGCACTGGATCCAAGAAACCCGGATCTGATTTACGCTGCCGCTTGGGATAGACACCGCACCGTTGCCGCCTACATGGGTGGAGGCCCTGGCTCAGGCATACATAGAAGCCTAGATGGCGGGGAAACGTGGACAAAACTTTCGAATGGTCTGCCAAAATCCAATATGGGTAAAATAGGTATTGCGGTTTCTCCTATTCAACCAGACATTATTTATGCAGCTATAGAATTGGACCGTAGAACTGGTGGTGTATACAAATCAACGGATCGCGGTATCACCTGGAAAAAGCAATCCGATGCCGTAGCCGGTGCTACCGGGCCACATTACTATCAGGAATTATACGCTTCTCCACATCAATTTGACCGGCTCTACCTGGTGGATGCCTGGATGCAATACTCAGTGGATGGCGGTAAAACCTTTAAACGCTTAAATAGAAACCATAAACATGGAGATAACCACGCCATAGCCTTCAAAAAAAGTGACCCTGATTACCTGTTGGTGGGCACGGACGGTGGTGTATATGAGAGCTTTGATCTGGGTAACCATTGGAGATACATGGAAAATCTGCCGGTCACGCAATACTACAAAGTGGCAGTCGATGATGCCGAACCCTTCTACCATATTTATGGAGGAACACAAGACAATAGTACTCAGGGAGGCCCCTCCAGAACCGACAATGTACATGGAATTCAAAACTCTGACTGGAAAGTGGTATTGAACTGGGACGGGCACCAGCCGGCGACCGAACCGGGAAATCCGAATATTATGTATGGTGAGCGCCAGGAAGGTAACCTTTCCAGGATTGATTTGACCACGGGAGAAGTCATCGATATTCAGCCTCAGGCAGGGCCTGATGAAGTTCACGAGCGGTTCAACTGGGATGCACCCATTTTGGTAAGCCCACACTCTCCTACTCGTATCTATTTTGCTTCCTACCGGGTTTGGAGATCGGATAATCGAGGCGATGAGTGGACCGCCATTTCAGGAGACCTGACTAAAAATCAAAATCGGATTGAACTTCCTATCATGGGTAAACAGCAAAGCTGGGATAACTCGTGGGATTTTTTGGCCATGTCAAATTACAACACCATAACTTCTCTAGCAGAATCACCAAAGCAAGAAGGGTTGATCTATGCAGGTACGGACGATGGCATTATACAGGTTACTGAAGATGGAGGAGCGAACTGGAGAAAAATTAATGTCGGTACTATTCCCGGTGTTCCTAATACCGCTTTTGTCAATGATATCAAAGCTGATCTATTTGACGCCAACACGGTTTATGTTGCACTGGATAACCATAAATATGGTGATTTTTCGCCTTACCTGGTTAAAAGTACGGACAAGGGCCGTACGTGGAAATCCATCAAAGGAAATATTCCGGACCGAACCTTGGTCTGGCGAGTAGTTCAGGATCATGAAAAATCAGGTTTACTTTTTGCCGCCACAGAGTTTGGTATTTACTTCACAATAGATGGAGGCAATCGATGGACAAAACTTAAAGGCGGGGTACCAACGATTTCATTCCGTGATTTGGCTATTCAAAGGAGGGAAAACGACCTGGTAGGAGCTTCTTTTGGTAGAGGGTTCTTTGTCCTGGATGATTATTCAGCGCTACGCGAGGTTTCTAATGCCGTATTGGCTAATGAAGCATCTCTATTTTCAACCCGAGATGCATGGTGGTACATACCACGTCCAATACTAAGTTTTGACGACCAAAAGGGTACACAAGGTGATCCTCATTATGTTGCGCCTAATCCGGATTTCGGCGCCGTATTTACTTACTACCTAAAAGACGGCTTAAAGAGCAATAGTGACCTTCGAAAAGAAAAGGAAAAGAAGATACAAGGTCAGGCCGTTGCATTTCCGGGCTGGGAAGCTGTTGGAGAAGAACAAACTCAAGCCAAGCCTGAGATCTGGCTTACCGTTAAGGATGCTACGGGAAAAGTGGTGAAAAGAATAGCCGGTAAAACGGAGAAGGGCTTCCATCGCATTGCCTGGAACTTAAGATATCCTGCACCTACGACCATTGCGCTAAACACGGAAAATACAGAAAATGAACCTTCTGGGCGTCTGGCGCTACCCGGAACGTACAGTGTCAGCCTATCCAAGAAAATCGATGGTGTAGTTTCGGAATTAGCAGGTCCTGTAGAATTTAAAGTAAAACCATTGCGAAAAGGTGCACTGGAAGGCGCCTCGCCGGATGAACTAAAAACTTTCTGGGCTGCTTACGATGAATTGGCAGGTGAGACATCAGAATTAGAAGTTGATTTGGCAAAAATCAAGAAAAGACTTTCTGCGATGGAAACAGCTCTGAGGAGATCAAATTCAATACCGGGCGATCTGGATAAACAACTGCATAACGTAAGAGCTTCTCTCATGAAACTGGATACCGAAGTACACGGTAACCCTGCGAAACGCCAAGTTGGTGAAAAAACAGCGCCCACCATTGGTGACCGTCTTTTTGCCTTAAGTAGAGGCATAAACAACTCTACTTATGGTCCGACGAAAACACACGAGCAGACGATTGGCATTCTGGAGAGACAATTGGAATCGGCACGCTCTAAGCTAAATAGTATCAACGGCACTATGGATGCACTTTTGTCCGCTCTAAGGGCCGCAGGCGGTCCTTCGATAGAAGAATAAAACGTATAGATATAGTCGTCGACCACTCGCAGTGATCGGACGACTACCCTTCTTCATTCACTCCTTAATGACTTAATCGGATTAACCATGGTCGTAGCAATAGATTGATAACTTACTGTGAGTAAACTAACACCTAACTCTATCGAAAGAAGCGCCACAATTTGACGAACAGAGGAACCCATCGCTTTGCGTATACCAATCTCTTTTTATCCTCATTAGAAGAATAAATTTTCTCTGATTAAGGTATTTGTAATGGCTTAAGTTAAGGCGCGATCTGACCGAATCCGTAATTTACTCTCAATGATTTAGTGACAAATAATTAACTTATATCGATAGTGGTCATTGTGTTATGCAATAACAACATAGAACGGCGTCTTCATGTGAATGCCATTTAACTGATCATATGGTTGATTTCCTTAACTATTTCATCCATTTCAGACGCGGCTTCTTCGAGCTTATCAATCACCATCGGCATTTCATTTTTCTTCAAATAATTTGATTTAACAAGATTTACCAACCCCAAGAGTCGTGCGAGTGGTCCCCTAAGTTTGTGCGCGTTATAAAATGCATAATTCGTTAGCTTATGATTTTTGTCAACTACCTCCTTGGTAGTAGTATCAATCTTTTTAGATAGAATTTCATTTAGCGTCACCAAATCTTCCTCAAACGAAATACGTTCAATTGCATTAACAAATATATCTCCCACAACACTCAAAAGCCGAATGTCTTCATTCGCCCAAAACTTTTGTTTTTTAAAGCTATCAAACCCTAAAAAACCTATTAACTTCCCTTTGAAATGCATAGGTACAGAAAGTGTAGATTTGATACCCATAGATTTAAGATGCGTTCTTAGTTTTAGTTGATTTTTAGGCAACTGTTTAATATCAGGTATATGGACGACTTCATTTAACCTTAACTTATCGTGAATCCATTTAAAATCTTCTCCGTTTACGGCGTTTTGTTCCTCGATAATTGGTTTAAAATCTCGAGCCACCCATTCGTTTGTGTTAATTAGATGGTCATCGCTTTTTCGTGCTAAATAAACATAAACACGATCGGTATTTGAATGTCTTCCAACCTCTGCAAGGGCTTGATCAATAGCGTTATTAACAGATTCACTCTTTGCTTGAAGTAAATTCTGTGATATTTTAGAAACTAGCTTCTCCATTCTTAACCGTCTGGAAAGTTTATTTTGGATAGCATTTTGATCAGAAAGATCTCTGAACATTACCAGAGTGTACTGTTTTTTGTTGAGAAATATGTTGGTAGCCGTAATTTCTACGGGAAGCGATCGCCCATCATACGTCTCGCAGGTAATTCTATTCGTCCAGTTTCTGCCTCGTTCAGTAGTGTCCTGGATTAATTTTATCAACGCATCTCTCTTGGGATAAATTTTTGATAATGACATCTTGAGCAGGTCGTCAAGGCCCGGGTAGTTCAATAATTCAATGGCGCTGTGATTGGCTTGTAATACCGCATCTTTTTCCACATCAACCAAGACCATGGGGCTAATTGAGCAATTGAAAATTACATCAAACTCATTCTGATCGTTTGATCCGGTTAATATTGTTTTCAATTGGTAATTGTATCAGTCTACCAAGTGGCGTTCTTTAATTTCTGTACAGCGCGCATTACATCTTTTTGACTAATTTGACCAACAAGTTTTCCATCTTTTAATACTGGAAATCTGCGAAGCTTCATATTTAGAAACATTTGAGCAACTTCGAAAATATTCATCTCAGGATTGACGGTCTTCACACTTTTGGACATATGATCGCTCACTTTTCCAGACAGACTTGGCGTATTATTGTATTTACCCTTGACCACTTCTTTGAGACAGTCGCCTTCCGAGATTATACCACATAGTTGACCTTTTTCGTCAACTACGGGTCCACCCGCGATTTTTTTAACCAATAACGTCTTTATAACCTGATCCATTGTCTGTTCAGGATCAAAAGTCACCAACCTTCTTGTCATGTAGTCAGACACCGACACATTCTGAACTTCAGTTTTAGTCGGCTTGGCTAGCGCTACACCTCTAAAGCTTTTAACCATAATTTTTTCGTTTAGAAAAAAGATAATAAAAAATATTAACTTATTCAAACAACCCAGGCCTAGGTATGGTACTTGTACGCGGAAAATTAAATGGATGTTAAGTTTTTGTAAGCTAATTGTATAAAATTCATTTTGTATTTCATTCAAAGCTCCTACCAATGACAAATAATAACAATTAGCTTAGGGTAACACAAGAAAGGAGCGGCTTAAGCTTGTCTATCCAGACGGGTATAGCGACTTTCTGACTTCCTTTATTAACAAAGCGAATAAGGATGTCAGTGTTCTAAGGTTTGAAACAGGTTAAAAATTTATAACATCAGAATGTCATATCAGCAGGCAGTGGATATAATCGAGTCCGATCTTGACTTCGATCATGAAATTTTGTTAAAGTAAGATGTTAAAGAAAGCTATGAAGACAAGTACGCTAAGGTGGATTACCTACCTGAAAGCAAGAACTATGAAAAGGAAGGTTGACTCAATAAACTCTTCTCAGTATTTTTTTTGGCTAAATAAAATACCTTTAACCGGTTACCTTTTTAATCTTATTTGTACTTAGCCATGTGAGATTATTCTATGAGATGAACTTATTCAGGCTTTAATTATAACTTTATTTATAAAAAATAAGATATCTCTTAATCTTAACATAATGATTATTTAAAGTAGATTTGTTTATTGAAAAAGGTTTATTGCTACCTTTGAATTGGCATTAAATTTTTCGTTAATCAAATTTATTACTTAAATTTAATTGCTTATTTAAAGTATATAGTTGGTTTTGAGGTGTACATGGTTCATTGTTATTTGGCTTTAATAAAGACCCATCGACTCCCAGACCTTCTCTCATTTTGACCAATTGAAAGGCATGAAAAAGAGAGTTGTAGTCATTGATGACGATTACCCAATCAGGCTTCTTTTAGAAAAGGTGCTGGAACGTTCTTATAACGTGATGGCATTTAATAACGTTGGTAAGGCTGTTGAATATATGATTCAAAAAGGAAATCCAGATGTTATTATTACGGATATAAAGTTACCCGTGATTGATGGTAAAGATTTCCTAAAAAATATAAAGTCCAGCGCGCGATTTAATTCTATTCCGGTAGTAGTTGTATCGTCTTGGAATGATGAAAATATAAAACTTGAATGCTCAAATTCGGGAGCAGACGGTTATATTCAAAAGCCCTTTGATCCTCAGGTAGTTGTTAAAATAATTGATGAAGTTGTCAATCGCGCAGATAAGCATAAATTTTTAGTTGGTTAACATTATGGAGATGTTTCAAGATAAAACAAACGGCTTACTGCAATTTAATGCAACGCACACGAAAGAAGTTCGATTTACAACACTTGGGCATAGACCAATTGAATATGACGTACTCTTTATTGGAAGCAGTAGATGTGTACTAGAAGATGAATTTGAAGAGATTTCCCATTTAAATATTGATAGCTTTGAAAAAGCTTTAGCCTGGATGGTATCTATAAAGCATAAAGGATTAAACCTCCCTCGAGTAGTAGTTTGCGACACGATTATCAATGAAAAATCTACTATTTCTGAAATTAGTCAATTAAAGGAACTCGACAATTACTCTGATGCCAAGATTATATTTTTGACATCACAATACAGTCCCTCCGAGATGCAGGCTGCAATAGGCGCCGGAGCCGATGATTACTTTGCATCAGATTTAAGTTGTTCGGATCTTTTTATGAGAATTAACTTTCTACTAAAATTATCTGAATTAAATGAAACTGAAATTGAGGATGAGGAAATAGTTGGAAAAGATCTAAAGCCCGGATTCTGGCATTTAAAGCGTGCTTTTGATATTGTAGTATCGTTTACTCTCTTACTCATTTTATCTCCTTTACTTCTTCTTATCGCTTTGGCTATTAAGCTTGACTCGAAAGGTTCTGTTTTATATACGTCTAAGAGAGCTGGAAAAGGATATCAGATTTTTGACTTCTACAAGTTCAGAACTATGAAGAAAGATGCTGATACCATGGTTAATGAAATGCTCCATATGAATCAATATGGTGAATCCAGAGAAGCGAATTCAGTCTTTTTTAAAGTAAAGAACGATCCAAGAATAACGCGTTTAGGTAATTTTCTAAGGAAAACCAGTCTAGACGAAATTCCACAACTATTTAATGTACTAAAAGGTGACATGTCACTCGTGGGCAATCGACCACTACCACTCTATGAGGCTGAAAAGCTCACTCAAGACCAATGGGCCCTTCGCTTCTTGGCTCCCGCTGGTATTACCGGTCTTTGGCAAGTATCGAAGCGAGGAAAAGCTGAGATGTCTGAAGAGGAAAGAGTAAATTTAGATATGGAATACGCTGAGAAAAACTCTTTCTTCTATGATCTTAAGATAATGCTTAAAACTCCTACCGCACTTCTCCAAAAAGAAGCTGTTTGAGTGATGTTCCAAGCTCTTGAGTTAGTAGCTCTGTCTTTTTTCTCACTGACAGTTATTTATACTGTTTTTAATACCTTTAGTGGACTTTTTTACAAAAAAAAATCTCCCACTTCGAAAGGTTTCTCAATAACTTCATTTTGCATTTTAATCCCAGCCTTTAAAGAAGATGACGTTATACTTGATTCTGTTTCTAATACATTCAAACAAAATTACAACTCTCAACAATTTGATGTTGTCGTAATAGCAGACCAGTTAAAGTCTGAAACTATTAAAAAACTTAAGAAAATCGGGGCAAAGGTTATAGAGGTAAGCTTTGATAAAAGTACTAAAGCAAAGTCATTAAACTTCGCTTTAAAACAACTTGATGAGACCGAGCGCGATGCTGTAGTCATTCTTGACGCGGATAATATTTTAGAGCCAAATTTTTTAGTTAAGCTTGATCAGGAATTCATATCTGGTTCCAAGGTAGTACAGGGCAAGCGGGTGGCAAAGAATATGGATACTAGTATGGCTATATTAGATTCTGTAAGTGAAATTGTCAACAATCACTTATTCAGAAAAGGTCCTGCTGCTTTAGGACTTTCCGCATCGCTGATTGGATCAGGAATGGCATTTGATTTGATAGAAATCAAATCCGCACTTAGGAGTAATAAGGCTGTTGGCGGTTTTGATAAAGTTCTTCAATTGCAACTTATTGAAAATGGGCATACCATAACGTATTTAGACGATGCCCTAATTTTCGACGAGAAAGTAGACAATAAAGAGAATTTTCAAAATCAAAGAAGAAGGTGGTTAGCGAGTCAGTATTTATATCTCTTTAAGTTCTTTCCAAAAAGTCTTAAGTTTTTGTTTAATGGAAATTTCGACTATTTCAACATAGGAGTTTTGCATAATCTTTTTTTGCCAAGGGTGCTAAACCTTGGTATCCTTTATTTATTAATGGCAATTTCTATAATAACCAACCTATTAGTCCAGGAGCCTGTTGTGTTCACATACAGTTGGGTCACCTTAGCATTGGTTTATTCCTTATGTATCGTTATTCCATTACCACGTAAGTTATATTCGAAAGATCTCTTCAAGGCTTTCTTTTCATTGCCGTCGACATTTTTATCCATGGCGCTACTAATGTTTAGGCTGAAAAATGCCGATAAAAAGTTTATTCATACCAAGCACAATAAAAAGGGCATAGATAATTCTCTATACGAGATCGACAATGGAGTTTGAAAGAGGTTTAGTGTCGATTATCAGTATTAATTACAATAGTCTGAATTACACTTTACAAATGATCAAGTCCCTTGATCTAAGTACTTATAAAAACATAGAAATTGTACTTGTCGACAACGGTTCTACGGACGACCCGGCCGATGCACTCTCGCCAATAGATAAGGTGACTTATGTGCGTTCTGACAAAAACCTTGGCTTTGCCGGTGGCAATAACATTGGTATAAAATACAGTAAGGGCGAATACCTGTTTTTTGTTAATAACGATACTGAGTTCACACCAACGTTGATACAGGACTTATTAAATACATTGCACTCCAATGTAAAAGTAGGGCTAGTTTCACCTAAAATAATTTATTACGGTACTCAAACAATACAGTTCGCCGGTTATACTGAAATAAGTAATCTTACCGGCAGAAATAAAGCGCTAGGGAACAAAAAGGAAGATAGCCCTGATTATCAGAATCTTATTAATAGCCCTTATGCACATGGTGCAGCCATGATGACTACTAGGTCTGTTGTGGAAAAATGCGGTCGTATGCCCGAAATCTACTTTTTATATTATGAGGAATTGGATTGGTGTGAAAAAATACGTTCCGCTGGTTATGAAATACTGGTTAATAGGTCTACATACATTTTTCACAAGGAGTCAATGTCCGTTGGAAAGAACTCACCTTTAAAAACCTACTACCTAACAAGAAATCGATTACTATTCTTCAGAAGGAATAAAAGGAAGTTGGAAAGAATGGTCTTCTACTTATATTTTTATCTCCTGGTATTTCCAATCAAAAGTATCACTGGCACATTCAAAGGCGAATGGCAACATTTAAAGTCTTTTTGGAAAGGTGTTTTCTGGCATTTTACAAACTCGCCAAATGGATAAAATAAAAGTACTTCAGGCTATCAGGCAGGGCCGATTCGGAGGTGGTGAAACTCATGTTTATGATTTAAGCCTGAACCTTAATAAAAACCTATTTGAACCTATAGTACTCTCTTTCACAGATGGAGATATGGTGAGGAAGCTAATAGATCAAAATGTCCAGGTTCATATTATAAATTCCAAGTATCCCTTTGATTTCAGAACGCTCAGGAAGGTGAAAAAACTACTGAGAAATGAAAATATAGAAATAGTTCATGCTCATGGAACACGTGCAGCTTCAAATTTGGTGATGCCTGCGAAAAACAAAAATCTGCCTTTAATCTACACCGTTCACGGTTGGTCTTTCAATGAAAATCAAAAATGGCCTATACGTAAGGCGAGAATTGCTGCTGAAAAATGGATTACTTCTCAAACCCATAAGAATATTTGTGTTGGTGAAAGCAATTTGGACTACGGCAAAAAAAATATACATCAACTTAGCGCTAAGGTTGTGCCGAATGGAATTTCATTGGATAAGTTTAACTATGGTTTAAAATCAGATTTTAATTTAGATCGCTCCGGTAACGAGATATGGATTGGTTTAATCGCCCGTATCTGCTACCAAAAAGATCCTATAACGCTATTGAAAGCATTTAAAAAAAGTCTGACTTACAACGGATCTCTTAGATTGCTTCTTGTTGGCGAGGGTGATATGAAATCAGAAGTTGAGAGTTACATAGAAAGTAACTCTTTAACTAATTTCGTGAGATTAGAACCCTTCAGAAGAGATATTCCGGAGATATTAAAAGCTATCGATATCTACTGTTTGCCTTCATTATGGGAAGGTTTACCAATAGGGCTTTTAGAAGCGATGGCGATGAAGAAGTGTTGCATCGCCAGTAAAGTGGATGGGAATATTGAAGTCCTTTCCGGCGGCATTGGACATCTGGTACCCAAGCAAAATGTGACGGCGTTGAGTGAAGCTATAATACAACTGGCTAACGATGAAAAGACCCGAACTACAATGGGAGAGCTCGCCTACACAAAAGTGAAAAAGCTCTATTCGTTAGACAGTATGATAAAAAGTATTGAATCTATATATTCCAACCTGTGCAACTCAAATAACCTTACATCAACATATCAGCATCTTTAACAAAATAGATAAAAGTTCATTTTTGTCGAAAAATCCCTTTTAGCCTGATTAGACCGGTTTTTTTATATAGTTAATTGTTGCATGATATCTTCATAAATACTACTTTTACGGTTAAAATCTTACAAGTGTAGTTAACTTGTTAGTTGGTTGTATTTTTGGCTTTAATTAAACTTATCATGAAAAGGGTATTTCTACTCCTCGTTCTATGCATTAGTTTCGTTTCTATTAGTTATTCTCAGGTCATTGACTATAATGATCCGATCGTTGAGTATGATGAAAATAATCCACCCACTACACCAGGTGGTGGCGTGTTAGCAAAGTGGGTTAAGACCGATGGCGTTAGCTGGAATTCAGACCAGTGGAAGGCTTATTATTTGAATGGTATGGCTTTCCGACTAAGATTTCCAAATAACTATGACGCGAACAAAGATTATCCTTTAGTAGTTATATTACATGGTCTCGGCTTCCAGAATGGAACTATCTATATGAATGACCGACACCTAAATAACTCTGGCGCAAAAGCATATGAAGATGGTATAAATCAAGGTAAGTTCGATGGTTTTGTCCTTTCTCCGCAATCAGTAGGTGGGTGGTTTAACCAAAATCATATTCAAACCATTGATCTTTTTATTGAAAAGGCAGTACAAGATGTCTCCATCAATATAGATCGTGTTTCTTTAAATGGACGGTCTGGTGGATCTCAAGGAACATGGGAGTTTATATCTCGAAGTCCTAAAACCTATGCTGCTTCTCTTCCAATGGCAGGCATTAAAAATCTCGCTTACGATTACATAAGCGAATATAAGCACATACCTATTTGGGTGTTTCAAGGTGAACTTGATAAGGGGCCTACTCCACTGTCAACTGAAGCATTGATTTCTGCTATTATAAATAATAACGGCTTTGTTCGGTATTCATTTTATAAGGGTGCTGGTCATGGCATTTTTAACAATGGATATGCTGAAAGCGATTTCTTCCCGTTTATAGAGCGCGCTCATAAGGCTAATCCGCATGTACTTTCTGGCGAATATGTACAAGTATTTGATGACAATAAAAAGACGGTATATGAATTTTTGACGAAGGAAGAGCCCTGCCCTGGTGATCCGGTAAACTTAAGATTAGGAGTTACCGCCGGTTTCGATGGATATGAATGGAGAAAGGATAGCACCATTCTCACAGGGGAAAACTCGAATGAGATTGTAGTCACCGAACTAGGTACTTATGACGTACGGATAAGACGGGGTAGCTTATGGAGCGATTGGTCTCCAATTCCTGTAGAAGTTCAGTTAAAATCACCAACAGTAACACCGGATATTGCCATTGTTGGGCTAGCGAGTAGAGCTATTCCATCTCTAGATGGTTCTAACTCCGTGCCCCTGGAGCTACCTCAAGGATTTAATTCTTATGAATGGAGAAATGCATCTACTAATCAAGTTGTGGGTAATTCTAGACTTTACTCTGCTACCACTCCTGGAGAATATGTAGCCTCGGTAACAGAGCAGTTTGGGTGTTCGAGTAATTTTTCTAATGCGTTTAATGTTATTGACGCCAACGGAGCAAATAGCCCCTTGGAACCTCTTGAATTTAATGGGTTTGCTCTGTCTCAAAATGTAATTAAACTGCTATGGTCCGTAAATCTAAGCGATCCCTTTCCGGCTATTGGATATGAAATATTCAGAGCTACGTCTAGTGACGGACCTTATCAGTTAATAACTGTTGTCGGTAACAATGAAATCGAGTTTGATGACATTGATTTGATACCGAATACTGACTATTTCTATAAAATAAGACCAATTAACGAGGAAGGAGCTACTGCAAATTCTAATCCTATTGAAGTAAAAACCTTGGTCGATGTAAACGCCCCAAGTGCACCTGCAAATCTAACGCTTACATCTATTGCATCTACTGAAGCTTCATTAACTTGGTCTGCCTCTACGGATGATGTAGGTGTTTACAGGTATGATGTTTACAGAAATGGAATTAAGTCACTCACGGTCAGCAGCCCATCTGCTACAATTTATGGCCTCCAGCCTAATCAGATTTATAAATTCACTGTAAAAGCCAGGGATATAACTGGAAATGAATCGGCTAGTAGCAACCGGGTGGTTGGTGTTACAAGTCTTAGCACTAGCGCTATAAGCAATTACCGCTTCAACAATGATCTTAATGATATAGGGTCGGCCCAATCATCATCTTCATTACGAGGTGGAGCAAGCTTTAACGATGCCGATAAAAAAGAAGGAACCCATAGTATAGCTTTTGACGGAAATGGCGACTATGTGGACCTGGATGTTTCAAATCAGTTTATTCATGATGAATTCACTGAAAGGTCAGTGGGCTTTTGGATGAAGCCTATCACAACAAATGGTATTCAAGATATCTTCGATGAGGGTGGTGCAACAAATGGCTTTGGAATCAGGCTTAATGGAAGCTCACTGGAAGTAGCTGCTCAGGATAATAACACTATCCGTACTATATCAAATGGCATTGTGATTGGTGAATGGACTCATATAACTGCAACATTTGATAATGGTTTATTAAGCCTATTTATAAATGGCATTCTGGTAAATCAATTAAATGCGCCTTTTAACCATGTATCATCACATAGTGATGGAGCAGGCTTGGGAGCCACTAACGGAAGTAATGCATTCGATTTAGTAAGCAACGATTTTAACGGCTTAATAGATGATATTTATATATTCGATTACGCAGTTACTACCACCGACATAGCTTCTTTAACGTCTCCTGAAGATGCGGTAACAATTCCTGATGAAATCATTAGCGCTCCTGAAAATGTTACAGCTACAGCTGTATCACATAAGGTTATTGATTTGACCTGGAATGATACGTCAGACAATGAAATTAACTTTCAGGTTTTTAGATCTATAGAGGGAGGGGAATACGAGTCTGTGGCCCTAATTCCTGCAAATAGTTCAGACTTCTCAGATTCAGGGCTTGAAGCTTCAACTACGTACAGTTATAAGGTGATAGCTTTAGGAAATTACACAGAATCTGATGTAACAAATGAAGACCTTATTGACGAAAGATTAAATTTGGTTTTTGAAGAAAGTGTAGCAGACGTATCTGATTTTGGGACTTTAAATCCAGTTAATGGCAACTTACAATTCTCCAATGACAGTAAACAAGGTGCATCGTCAATTTTGTTTAATAGCAGTACTCATGTGGACTTAGATCAGGGAAACCAGTTTATACACGAGGCATTTAGTCAGCGATCCTTTGCATTTTGGTTCAAAAACCCGTCAATCAATGGAACTGAAGATTTGTTAGATGAAGGTGGATCAACCAACGGTATAGGAGTAAGATTACTACCCTCTCAAGAGATTCAATTAATGAGTCAAAATAGTCATGCTAAATTCTCAGTTGAGAGTAGCTACAGCCTGGATACATGGCATCATGTAGCAGCTATTTTCGACAATGGCAGCCTTAAATTATACCTTGATGGTGTACTGCAAGATGAACGAGGTGATCTAACCTATTCCACAGTTAACGGCCATAGTAATGCTGCCGGATTAGGAAGAACAAATGGTTCTAATGCCTTTGATGTTGTTTCAAACGGGTTCACAGGTTTTGTTGATGATTTTAAAGTATTTCAGATTGCCATCAATGAAGCTCAAATTGAGGAAATAATAGCTTCAACAAATCCGGTAAATCAGGCCACTACTCTTGCATTACCTTCTCCTCCGTCTTCGGTAAGTAATCTTACTGTTGCTGATGTTGGTTTTGATTTTGTAGATCTAAGCTTTGGAGATACCAGTACTAATGAAGACCATTTCGAAATTTGGAGATCTATAAACACCGACGATAATTTCGTGTTAATTGACACCCTTCAGGGGGTAGCAGGCTCTGGCTCTATTCTTGATTACACAGACCCAACTCTTGTAACTAACATACCTTACTACTACAGAGTGGATGCTGTGAATGATGGAGGCTCTTCCTCTAATACCCAGCTATTGGTTAATACTTTAAACCATGTACCGGAAATTGATGAGTTAACGGATTTAACGATCCGCTACAATTCGCTTTATGAGCTGCAATTATTTGCTACTGATGTAGATTCAGATGCCTTAACGATTACCATGGGCAACGCACCCGCATTCACCACTTTTACTGATTATGGCGACGGAAGTGCATTAGCCAGTTTTAGTCCTCTGGAGGCTGATCAGGGAGTTTATGATAGCTTATCCGTTACGGTGAGTGATGGTTTCGGAGGTCAGGTAGTCCAATATTTCACTCTGACTATCAATAATAATTTTGCCCCTGATCTATCCCCAATCAGCGATATTAATGTGGTTGAGAGTCAATCAGTAATGGTCAACCTCACTGCTAGTGATGTGGAAGGCACAGAAAATCTGCTTTGGAGTTCTGATTTACCTGATTTTGCCACACTGACTCCGGCTATTGACGGAACGGCAACCTTAGAAGTGGCTCCTGATTTCATCGATGGAGGCGTATACGCGGCGTCGGTTACGGTTGCCGATCCGGAAGGCGCTGAAAATGAGCAATCTTTTGTCATCAATGTAGCGCAAAAAAGCCCCTATACGCTGGTGCAAGTGAATTTTACTGATGGTAGTCTGCTTGCTCCTGCCGGATGGAATAATACATCCGGGCATCCCACACAAGGTGATACATACAGTAACCTGGTAGATATAGACGGTGACGCTACGGCTATAGGCGTGAGCATTGCTTCCAACTGGACGAACAACGGGTCCAATAATCTAGGATCTAATACCGGTAACGATTCAGGCATATTCCCTGACAATGTCATACAGAGTGCATATTGGACAGGTGGAAATACAGAAAGTATCACCGTGAATGGTTTGAATGACGCGAACACCTATAACCTTACTTTCTTCGGTAGCAGAGAAGCTGGTAATGACAGAACAACACGGTATACGGTCGGAGGGCAGTCGGTAACACTCGACGCAGCTTCTAACACTTCACAGACAGTAAGTTTAAATAACCTCAGTCCGGTAAGTGGTGAAATTACTTTCACTGTGCAACGGGCTGCAGCTTCAGCCTACGGGTATATTAATGCATTAGTGGTTGAAGAGCGATTTGATACAGGACTCCCTCCTGCTCTACCGTCTAACCTCACTGCCGCTTTTGACATGAATGCAAATGAAGTTAATCTGAGTTGGACTGACAGGGCTTTTGATGAGGTAGGCTATCGGGTATATAGATCCATAGATGGAGGCACTACCTTCACTCTTTTGGTGGAACTTCCCGAAAATAGTGTCGGATTTAGTGATAATCAAATCTTGCCTAACACTACTTTCTACTATCAGGTTAGCCCTTTTAATAATAATGGAGAAAATCTAACAGCTCCGGTTGAAGCAGTAATCCCTAATGTGGCCCCTATTATTGCTGCCATCGCCGATTCAAGCTTACAAGTGGGCAGTAGTGCCAGCATTGACATTTCAGCTACAGATGCTCCAGGTGATGTGATTACCCTTGGTCTGGCGACACCTTATCCATTCGTTACACTTACGGATTTAGGCGATGGTAACGGACAGTTAAATATCACCCCAGGTGTAAATGACATCGGCATATATACCCTTACCATTACAGCGGTGGATCAAAATCAGGAGTCTTCTTCTGAATCTTTTGAACTGACCATAGAAGCTAGTGGTACGCATCACTATTACATCAACTTTGCCGGATCAACTAATTTTTCCGCTGCATCACCTTGGAACAATTATATTGGAGGTGGAGCCTCAGGAAGTACACTCAATGGCATTGATGCTGAAGAAAATAGCTTCCCTACTCTGTCCATGACTATTCAGGACAGCTGGAATGGATTTAACTCAAGTGGTATGACAGGCTCGAGCCTCTACCCTAATCAAGTTACTCAAACATCCTTATGGACCAGTGGACCGCAAGATAAGAGGTTCTTAATCAGTGGGCTAGCATCAAATAAGGCGTATGATTTTACCTTCTTTGCCAGTAGAGACGGCGGAGGTAACCGAACTACTAACTATACGATCAATGGTACTACCGTTTCGTTAAATGCTTCCTTTAACCAAGACCAAACGGTAACTATCGAGGGTATTATCCCTGATAGTAACGGAGAAATACTCATTATCGCTAATAAAGATGCCTCTGCTTCCTATGGTTATATTAATGCTATTGTCATTGAAGGGTATGATGCAGCTACAATTCCTGCACACCCTACGGAACTAACCGCTACACCGCTGGATGAAATAAGTATTGAACTGAACTGGAAGGACAATACGAACCTGGAGACTGCTTATGAAGTGTTTAGAGCTGAAAATAGCGATAGTAATTATAGTTTAGTACATGCAGGTGCACCTAACATTACTACCTGGACCGACCAGCAAACAACGCCTGACGTAACCTACTATTATAAAGTCAGAGCCATACTTGATGATGCCTCGCAGACTATTTTCTCAAATGTTTCTGCTACTTCTACGATCAAGGCTACTATCAATATTAATTTCAATGTCTCTGACCCACAATTAACGGGAGGATGGAATAATACCAATAGCGCCCCGGATCCTGGGTTGATCTTTAGTAACCTTCAAAACAGCCAAGGAAATAATACAGGTATTGCTTTTGAAATTGTAGCGGATAACCCTGCTTATGATCCAAGTCTTTACGGCTTTAGTGGTGATAATCCATTCGGTGAAAATACCGGAAGCGACAGCGGTGTAGTGCCTGACAATGTGATGAGAAGTACCTGGTGGATGGACCCTAATAAAACAGCGGAACTTAGGTTCTTTAACCTAGACCTCTCTCAGAAGTACAAGTTCACGTTCTTTGCCAGCAGGGCCGGAACCGGAAACAGAACATCAGCTTACTCTATAAATGGTACTTCGGTCACCTTAAATGCTGCCGGAAATACCTCACAGACTGTTGATATCAATGATGTGCTACCCGATCAAAATGGAGAAATACTATTGAGCATCACCAGTGATGCCGGAGCACTATTCTCCTACATCGGTGCCATCATTATGCAGACTTCTAACACCGACCCTACTAAAGCAAGTAACTTCGCCAGAAATGAACAAACTGGCTTTGATCAAATTGAAAATGCAAATGGACAGGTCGAAATCTATCCTAACCCCATTCAAAATGGACAAATGCTAACTGTTGAAATGCCTGGTTTTGATCTTAATGTGAGTACTTTCAAGATAGTAGGTGCAAAAGGTGAAGAAATACAGATAAATCCGCTTACTATTTCAGAGGAAAAAGTATTGATAGATGTCGATAGTTTAAGAGGTGGTCTATACCTTCTGATTGTATCTGATTCAAACGGAAATAACCTGGTTAAACGATTGATAAAGAATTAGTTTATAGTAAAAGTTTTTTTTAACAGGCTTTATAATGAAACACATCATCATTGCGCTTTTGATAGGCTCATTTAGTCTAAAAGTCGGTGCTCAATCTCTTATTTTTGATCATAACGATCCTATAGTGACTTATGATGAAAATAACCCTCCGGCTACGCCTATATCAGGAGTGCCTGCCAAATGGGTGAGAACTAAACGTATGAATTGGAATACCGATGATTTCAAAGCGTACTATTATAACGGTATGGCTTTTCGACTAAGGTATCCCGAAAATTATGATACCTCTGGTAATACCGAATATCCAATTATTGTGATGTTAACGGGAAGAGGTGAAAAAGGCTCTGTCTATGACAACGAACTAAATTTGAAGCACGGTGCCAGGGATCATGAAAATGATATAAAGGCGGGTCGTTTCAACGGCTTCTTGTTGTTTCCTCAAAGTTCTTCTGGCTTCTGGGGTGACGGATACTTCGCATCGATCCATGAACTCCTCACACAGCATTTTCCAGCAGAGCTACCCATTGATTTGGATCGAGTACTTTTGCATGGACTATCGGCAGGAGGACAAGCTGTTTGGAATTATATAAGTAGGTATCCAAAAGATATTGCCACCGCATTGCCCATGTCAGCTGCATCTCCTAATTATTATAGTGGCATACCAAGTTTTAAGCATATTCCTATCTGGTTATCGCAAGGTGGAAAGGACAAGGCTCCTACACCGTTTACATCTCGTGCTTTAGTAGACGAGATTGTGAGCCAGGGAGGTAACGTGAGATATACAGTATACCTTAATGCAGGTCATGGGGTATGGAACACGCATTACAATGAGTCAGATTTTTGGCCTTATTTAACCAGAGCGAATAAAACAATTCCCATAGTCATGAATGGTGAATTGACCTTGGTTTCTACAAGTTCTTCCAGAGATGTATACGAGTTCATTACTAAAAATGAAATATGTCCAGGTGACCCAATAAGTGTTAAATTAGGTATTACTGATGGGTTTGATGGTTACGAATGGCGTAAGGATGGAACAGTTGTACCGGGGGCAAACGGTAACGAATACACTGCAAGCGAATTTGGAATTTATGATGTTCGTTTTCTTCGGGAAGGGGTATGGAGTGACTGGTCAGCTCGGTCTATTGAAGTAAAAGAAAAAGGCACTACTCAAACTCCCGATATTCAAGTTAGCGGATTGGCTAGTAAGGTTATTCCATCTCCAGATGGTAAAGACTATGTAGATCTTGAGCTTCCAGAAGGTTTTATAGGCTATACATGGAGTGCCGAAGGAAGTAATACTGTTCTCAGTACAGATCGGGTATATAGAGTTTCGAGTACCGGATCATATGTAGCCTCGGTAACTGAACAGTTTGGGTGCGCTAGTAGTCTTTCAAGTCCTTTCAATGTAATTGACGCAAATGGTTTAAACCCACCAGCCAATATAAGTATAGCAACCGGTTATGCTGTGTCGAAAACGGAAATAAGATTAGATTGGTCCTTGGCGGCGGGTGACACACCCAGTACATTAGAGCTTTACAAAAGTGACGTAACTCAAGATAATTTTAAGCTGATTGCGCTTCTGGGTCCTGGTATAACCAGCTATCAAGATAGCAACCTGCCCGCTAATACTCAATTTCATTATATAGTCAGGCCTGTAAATGAAACAGCTGCTGCAGAAACGTCCGACGTTATTTCCGTAACTACGGAATTGGATGAGACGCCTCCCAGCGCCCCTACAAACTTGAGAGTTTTATCAACTAACAGTAGCGAAATTACAGTATTATGGGATGAGTCTACAGATGATGTCGGTGTTTTCAAATATGATGTCTATAGAGATGGGTTGAAAAGCACGGTGGTAGATGGGACAACCGCAACGCTCTTCGGATTGACGGAAGAACAGACGTACAGGATTCAGGTTAAGGCTAGGGATTTGACTGGAAACACATCACCTTTCAGCAACCTCGTTGTGACGGCGCCAGTTGCATCCGGTGTGAATTATAAATACTATCACGGCACGTGGAATGCTTTACCAGATTTCAACAATTTAACGCCAGTAGCGATCGGTAATGCCAGTAATTTCGACATAAGTTCTCGTACTCAGGATAACAACTTCGCGTTTTATTTTGAAGCCGAAATTAATATTCCGGTCGCCGGTGACTACACTTTAGAAACTCGTTCTGATGACGGCAGTAAGCTTTATATAGGTGGGTACGATGAAAGTAATTTACTGGTCAACAATGACGGACTTCATGGAATGCGATATCGTGAAGGAACATACAATTTTCCAAGTGCAGGTCAATATTCAATGATTGTAACTTTCTTCGAGCAAGGTGGAGGTCAGGGCTTGGAAGTATATTGGAAAAATACCGCTCATGGTGTTAGTTCACGGCAGAGAATTCCGGATAGTGCGTTTGAAGGAAGTTATGAACTACCAATTAATACGGTGACCTCTCCTGATGTAGTCAACGCGACAGGTACGAGCTATGACCAAATACAATTGACCTGGAATGACAATAATTCGGATGAACAAGGATATCAGATTTTCAGATCAAAATCTCCTTCAGCCGTCTTCTCATCTGTAGGAACGGTATCAGAAAATGAAACAAGTTATACGGACACTAACCTGGATGCTGACACGGAATACTTCTATCAGATTGTCGGTTTAGGCGAGTTTGGACCCTCTGAAGATCCTACCCCTTTAGTAAGCGAAATTGGATTTATAAACTACGGCGTAGCCGCTCAGGATAACGCAACAGGTACCGGTTTCATTCTTTGGTCACAAGAAAATGTATTTGATAGAATTACTTCCAATAAGCCCATTTCTCAGAATAGTCATCATTTGTTGGCCGTCAAGCTAATCAATGGCAGTTGGTATTATGATAACAACAGCAATTATTATCCTTTTATGCCGGTAAGCACTGATGTGCTTTTAGCTGAAGTTGACTTTTCTAATGACATAATTACATCACTCGAAAACCAACTGGGTGATACAGTAGGCATAGCACGTGGATTTACAGGGCCTAATGACCTGGATTTCTTTGCAAATAGATGGAATGGTGGAGCTAACAATGGTGAATTTACAATTACGGGGACTTATTTTGATAGGTCTAAACCTAATTCAGCAAGCGCTATTACACTCAGCTTGCCAGCACCTCCCAATTCTCCAACCATTACTACTGAAGCTTTAAGTGTTTCTTCAATTGAATTAACATGGACAAAAGATGAGAGTGCAGATGATTTCACGATATATAGATCCCTGAACAATCAGGATTTTCTACCTCTGATCACTTTAAGTGACACTTCATTTATTGATGATGGATTAACTCCTCATACTGAATATCACTATTTTGTCGAAGCCTCTAACGTGGGTGGAGAGACTCCTAGTAGTGTTGCAAGTACAATCACATTAAATACTACACCTGAAGTTGATGAGTTAACGGATTTAACGATCCGCTACAATTCGCTTTATGAGCTGCAATTATTTGCTACTGATGTAGATTCAGATGCCTTAACGATTACCATGGGCAACGCACCCGCATTCACCACTTTTACTGATTATGGCGACGGAAGTGCATTAGCCAGTTTTAGTCCTCTGGAGGCTGATCAGGGAGTTTATGATAGCTTATCCGTTACGGTGAGTGATGGTTTCGGAGGTCAGGTAGTCCAATATTTCACTCTGACTATCAATAATAATTTTGCCCCTGATCTATCCCCAATCAGCGATATTAATGTGGTTGAGAGTCAATCAGTAATGGTCAACCTCACTGCTAGTGATGTGGAAGGCACAGAAAATCTGCTTTGGAGTTCTGATTTACCTGATTTTGCCACACTGACTCCGGCTATTGACGGAACGGCAACCTTAGAAGTGGCTCCTGATTTCATCGATGGAGGCGTATACGCGGCGTCGGTTACGGTTGCCGATCCGGAAGGCGCTGAAAATGAGCAATCTTTTGTCATCAATGTAGCGCAAAAAAGCCCCTATACGCTGGTGCAAGTGAATTTTACTGATGGTAGTCTGCTTGCTCCTGCCGGATGGAATAATACATCCGGGCATCCCACACAAGGTGATACATACAGTAACCTGGTAGATATAGACGGTGACGCTACGGCTATAGGCGTGAGCATTGCTTCCAACTGGACGAACAACGGGTCCAATAATCTAGGATCTAATACCGGTAACGATTCAGGCATATTCCCTGACAATGTCATACAGAGTGCATATTGGACAGGTGGAAATACAGAAAGTATCACCGTGAATGGTTTGAATGACGCGAACACCTATAACCTTACTTTCTTCGGTAGCAGAGAAGCTGGTAATGACAGAACAACACGGTATACGGTCGGAGGGCAGTCGGTAACACTCGACGCAGCTTCTAACACTTCACAGACAGTAAGTTTAAATAACCTCAGTCCGGTAAGTGGTGAAATTACTTTCACTGTGCAACGGGCTGCAGCTTCAGCCTACGGGTATATTAATGCATTAGTGGTTGAAGAGCGATTTGATACAGGACTCCCTCCTGCTCTACCGTCTAACCTCACTGCCGCTTTTGACATGAATGCAAATGAAGTTAATCTGAGTTGGACTGACAGGGCTTTTGATGAGGTAGGCTATCGGGTATATAGATCCATAGATGGAGGCACTACCTTCACTCTTTTGGTGGAACTTCCCGAAAATAGTGTCGGATTTAGTGATAATCAAATCTTGCCTAACACTACTTTCTACTATCAGGTTAGCCCTTTTAATAATAATGGAGAAAATCTAACAGCTCCGGTTGAAGCAGTAATCCCTAATGTGGCCCCTATTATTGCTGCCATCGCCGATTCAAGCTTACAAGTGGGCAGTAGTGCCAGCATTGACATTTCAGCTACAGATGCTCCAGGTGATGTGATTACCCTTGGTCTGGCGACACCTTATCCATTCGTTACACTTACGGATTTAGGCGATGGTAACGGACAGTTAAATATCACCCCAGGTGTAAATGACATCGGCATATATACCCTTACCATTACAGCGGTGGATCAAAATCAGGAGTCTTCTTCTGAATCTTTTGAACTGACCATAGAAGCTAGTGGTACGCATCACTATTACATCAACTTTGCCGGATCAACTAATTTTTCCGCTGCATCACCTTGGAACAATTATATTGGAGGTGGAGCCTCAGGAAGTACACTCAATGGCATTGATGCTGAAGAAAATAGCTTCCCTACTCTGTCCATGACTATTCAGGACAGCTGGAATGGATTTAACTCAAGTGGTATGACAGGCTCGAGCCTCTACCCTAATCAAGTTACTCAAACATCCTTATGGACCAGTGGACCGCAAGATAAGAGGTTCTTAATCAGTGGGCTAGCATCAAATAAGGCGTATGATTTTACCTTCTTTGCCAGTAGAGACGGCGGAGGTAACCGAACTACTAACTATACGATCAATGGTACTACCGTTTCGTTAAATGCTTCCTTTAACCAAGACCAAACGGTAACTATCGAGGGTATTATCCCTGATAGTAACGGAGAAATACTCATTATCGCTAATAAAGATGCCTCTGCTTCCTATGGTTATATTAATGCTATTGTCATTGAAGGGTATGATGCAGCTACAATTCCTGCACACCCTACGGAACTAACCGCTACACCGCTGGATGAAATAAGTATTGAACTGAACTGGAAGGACAATACGAACCTGGAGACTGCTTATGAAGTGTTTAGAGCTGAAAATAGCGATAGTAATTATAGTTTAGTACATGCAGGTGCACCTAACATTACTACCTGGACCGACCAGCAAACAACGCCTGACGTAACCTACTATTATAAAGTCAGAGCCATACTTGATGATGCCTCGCAGACTATTTTCTCAAATGTTTCTGCTACTTCTACGATCAAGGCTACTATCAATATTAATTTCAATGTCTCTGACCCACAATTAACGGGAGGATGGAATAATACCAATAGCGCCCCGGATCCTGGGTTGATCTTTAGTAACCTTCAAAACAGCCAAGGAAATAATACAGGTATTGCTTTTGAAATTGTAGCGGATAACCCTGCTTATGATCCAAGTCTTTACGGCTTTAGTGGTGATAATCCATTCGGTGAAAATACCGGAAGCGACAGCGGTGTAGTGCCTGACAATGTGATGAGAAGTACCTGGTGGATGGACCCTAATAAAACAGCGGAACTTAGGTTCTTTAACCTAGACCTCTCTCAGAAGTACAAGTTCACGTTCTTTGCCAGCAGGGCCGGAACCGGAAACAGAACATCAGCTTACTCTATAAATGGTACTTCGGTCACCTTAAATGCTGCCGGAAATACCTCACAGACTGTTGATATCAATGATGTGCTACCCGATCAAAATGGAGAAATACTATTGAGCATCACCAGTGATGCCGGAGCACTATTCTCCTACATCGGTGCCATCATTATGCAGACTTCTAACACCGACCCTACTAAAGCAAGTAACTTCGCCAGAAATGAACAAACTGGCTTTGATCAAATTGAAAATGCAAATGGACAGGCCGAAATTTATCCTAACCCCATTCAAAATGGACAAATGCTAACGATCCTTCTGAATGATGTCCTTGATGATTCGAATGCTAATGCCAGGATTATGGATTCAAGCGGAAATGTAATCATCTCTCAGCGGCTTTTAGAACCAGATAATCTGATATTTGATTTAGATGCTCTAACCGATGGATTATATATTTTGCAAGTAACCAACGGTCAAAGCAACACATATCACAGAATAATTAAGAAATAATTTTTTTTAAAACCATTAATAAAGGCAAAGTTCTTCTAAGAACTTTGCCTTTATTTTTAATTTATGATCGAAAATCAACGACTACATGGCATGGATGCCTTAAGAGGTATAGCCATGTGGCTGGGAGTAGTTCTCCATAGTTCCATTTCTTATAGAACAAACCACACGCGTGGCTCTTGGCCTATGGACGGGGATTCATCCGCCTTGATGGATCTAATTTACATGTACCTACATTCTTTTAGAATGCAAATGTTTTTTTTAGTAGCCGGATTTTTTGCTCATTTTCTGGCTCAAAGGATCGGTTTAAGAAAGTTTATTAAGCATCGATTCAAACGAATAGTTTTACCCCTCTTAGTTTCTTTAGTGACAATTATACCGCTGACTTCTTCAGGTTTTCAATTCGATCCAAGCGGGGATTCGTCGATGATTGACTTATTTTTTAACTCAATAAAATGGACTGGGTTTTATCACCTTTGGTTCCTGTACTACTTAATTTTGTTTTATGTTCTTTTTATAATAGCCTCTTCATTATCAGTTGGATTAAAACTTCAATCTATACCGGAGCTGGTTGTATTCTTAAGCATCCCCGTTCTATGGGCAATTCACCATTTTTATTTTGACGGACCTGTCGAAGCCTGGACCGGAATAAAACCGCAATTGGGGCAGATCCTTTACTATGGTTTTTTCTTTATGTTGGGAGTAATTATATATTCACAACCTTCATTTTTATTTCGATACAAACGGTTACGCTATACCTACCTTCTATTAGGGTTTGCCTTGTTTGGACTTGAAGCCTTTCAACGGTTTCATAATATCAATTTAGTTGGCGAATCGATCCTTTTGTCCTCAACTACGGTTTTCTTTGTTTTTGGCCATGTGTCTTTATTCATGCATTTTTTTAAAAAGGAAAGTAAGAACTTAAGATACTTTTCAGATAGCTCGTATTGGTACTACCTCATTCATCTCCCCTTAGTAGTTTGGATGCAACTACTGTTGATGAATTTCGCCATCAACATTTGGCTAAAATTTAGTCTTATAATTCTGATCACAACAACTATATCATTAATTTCATATCGGTATTTTGTTAGATATACTTTCATAGGTATTTTGCTAAATGGTAGAAAGAAAAAAAAGGTCAGTGAATGATAAATTCACTGACAACAAAATCCTGGAGATTTTAATAACCAGCTTTATTATAGCCATATTTGGTTTCTTAATTGTTAAAGTTGTCTTCTTTTGATGCCTCCTCCTTTACAAAAAATATCTACTCTGGTAAGAGAGTTATTTCTGTACGATATTCTTAGGAAGAAGTTATCAACACCCCTCGGACTCTGTATCCTTATCTCACTTAGTCTTTTTGTCGCGTTGGTCTGTGCCAAAGCAGGTTTGACCCTGGGGGTAGCGTTTTTCGCCCTAATTTGTTCTACTGCCTTTCTTGTGTTTGTTTTATTATCCCCCAAACTTGGTCTCTTCACTGGGTTGATTATTCCATTTGCACTATTTTCGGTAGAAAGATACATTGGTATAGATTTACCATTTGGAGCTGCAATTCAAGCAATACTGTTTTTGACCGCAGTAGCAATTTTATTTCGAAAACTGGTCAAAAAGGAGTCAGGTTTTCAATTTTTAAGATCTATTACTTCCGTAGCACTATTAATCTTTCTGGCGTACAACTTTTTACAGGGCCTTAATCCTAATGTGAACAATCTCGATGGATGGTTTTATACTTTAAGAGGAATGTTTTCGCTCATTTGTGGATACTTTATAGGCTCTTATTATGGTAGTGACAAAAGGTTTTTAAATCAATTTGTATCCTTTTGGTTAATCTTATGTACCATAGCGGCACTCTATGCTTGTTATCAAGAGTGGTTTGGTTTGGCAGATTTCGAAAGAAACTGGATAAACGCAGATCGCTTAAGATTCAATAGAATTTTTGTTCAAGGTAGATATAGAAAATTTTCACTTTTGTCGGACCCAACGGCATTTGGAATGCTAATGGCATCTTCATCACTGGTGGCAATAATATTATCCCTTCGATCACAAAAGTTGATTTATCGTTTGCTTTTTATAATGGCCAGTATTTTAATGCTCACAGCCATGGGATACTCTGGAACACGTACTGCATACGCGATGCTTCCTGCCGGCCTGGTTCTTTTTGCACTAATGACGATAACAAACCCCAGAACTTTAGCCATATCTGCACTTGGTGTCATGGCATTCGGTTTTGTGCTATTTGGACCGATATATGGAAATGCTACGGTCAATAGAATTCGCTCTACTTTTGATTCTGACGATCAGTCATTGAATATTCGAGATATAAATAGAAATGCCATTCAACCTTATATTTATGAACACCCCTTTGGTGGTGGTTTAATGACAACAGGTGACTCAGGTCTTAAGTATAACCCAGATCATCCGTTAGCAGGGTTTCCACCGGATAACGGCTATCTAAAGCTCGTATTAGAGATCGGTTGGTTTGGCCTTGTTGGTTTTGTCCTATTCATTTACACCGGAATTAGAGAAGGTATTAAGACCTACTACAGAAATCCTTCACACCCATTAAAATATCATGCCTTAGCCTTTACTGTTTTTATATTTTCCATTGGAATAGCCTTGTATGCCCAATCGGTTACCGCTCAGGTGCCTATGTCACTCATCTTCTGGCCTCTTATGGGAATAATAACTCAAATTAAGCATATCAAGTAAGCATAATGCTTTTCAATTCGCTCCACTTCGTTTTATTCTTTCCAGTGGTTATGGCTCTGTATTTCATAATCAAGCCAAAGTATAGATGGGTGCTATTGCTCATTGCTAGCTATTACTTTTACATGAGCTGGAACCCCATCTACATTGTTCTAATACTCTTTTCAACAATTATTGACTACACCGTCGGAATTTTTCTAGAAAAAGAGAAAAGACGTATTCAAAGAAATGTTCTCCTTATAGTGAGCTTGTCAAGTAACCTTGGGCTGCTGTTCTTATTTAAATATTATAATTTCTTTAATTCAGCTGTAGCAGATACTCTTTTACTGTTTGGTTATGAATATTCATACAGCGTCCTCAATGTACTCTTACCGGTAGGAATTAGTTTCTACACATTTCAGACCTTAAGTTATACCATTGATATTTACAAAGGAAGACAAAGTGCTCAACATCATTTTGGGAAATTCGCGCTTTTCGTTTCCTTCTTCCCCCAACTCGTAGCAGGACCTATTGAAAGATCTACCAATTTACTTCCTCAGTTTGATAAAGAGTTTGAGTTTGATTATCAAAGAATCACAGATGGATTCAAATTGATGTTTTGGGGGCTGTTTAAAAAGGTAGTAATCGCTGATAAGCTGGCGATAATAGTGAACCAGGTCTATAATGATGTCGACAGCTACGATGGGTTTACGTTACTTCTTGCCACCATTTTTTTTGCGTTTCAGATATTTTGTGACTTTTCAGGTTATTCGGATATAGCAATTGGCTGTGCTAAAGTCTTCGGGTTTGACCTTATGAAGAACTTTCAAATCCCCTACTATTCTAAAAATATCTCGGAGTTTTGGAAAAGGTGGCATATTTCATTGAGCACCTGGTTCAGAGATTATGTTTACATTCCCCTTGGCGGTAATCGAACTTCAAAAGTCAGATGGTACTTTAACCTTTTTATAACCTTTTTCATAAGTGGGATCTGGCATGGTGCTAACTGGACTTTCATGATCTGGGGAAGTCTACACGGGTTATACCTTATATGTGCAATAGTATTCAAAAAGACTAAAACCGTAATTAACCATACCCTTGGGTTAACTGATGGTAAATTGGTGACAAAAATCGTACAGATAAGTACAACCTTTTTTCTGGTTGACTTTGCCTGGATCTTTTTCAGAGCTAATTCAGTAAATGACGCATTAACTATTATCCAGAGAATAACTAATATCAATCTTAACCCTACGGCACTGGTAAATTCTTTATATCAGCTGGGTGTGGATCGTGAAACGCTAATAACTGCACTATTATCCATTTTAATAATGGAAATTGTTCACCTATTCGATAGAAGTGGACCATTTATTGATAAACTGAATAGGCTTTCGACATGGAAAAGATGGGTTATATACTACTCATTTACGTTGTATTTTTTATTCTTTGGAACATTCAGTGAACAAGATTTTATCTATTTCCAATTTTAATGAGTAAGCTCTTAGTAAGAATATTTCTCTTAGTCTTATTTACGATAGTACCATTGGGCCTATATAACTACTCCCAGGATTACTATGGTGTATTCAAAAAAGAACTTTCAAACCGATATAATGAGCCCAATGTTCGATTTTTAAAAATCCAGCACCTAATAGATAATCCTACGAGATATAAAACGGTTCTATTTGGTTCTTCAAGAGCCGGAAAAATCCTTGCTTATAAACACGATAGTACTGCTTACAATATGTACTACTCCGAGGGAGTTCCTGCCGAATTCATGGAAGATCTGACCCTACTTTTAGACCAAGGTGTTTCCATAAAAAAGGTTTATATAGCACTAGACGAATTTTCTTTCATGATTAACCCGGAAAAGCACAAGGATCAGCTTTTAAGAATGCGTTACGAGCCCGATTTAATTAATCAAACCGCCAGCTATATTCAATTTCTGATCGATCCTCCGAAACTTGGACTATCTAAATACTCAATACCGACAGACTTTGATGTATTCAAATCAGGTAATCCGCTACATTTTGAAGTGGATACGCTTATTGAGAGGAATAAAAATGATCACATTATATCAAGTAAATTTAAATCGCCCAAAAAATACTATAATATCCGGATAGACAAATCGTGCGAAGAGCTTGAAAGGATCATTAAGTTATGTCAACAAAATGACGTCCAAATACAACTTTTTTTTAATCCGGTATATATAAATACTTATGTGCAATACGGTTTTGATCTAATAGCAGAAATAAAGTCGAAGCTCGCATCAAAAACAGAGTTTACCGATTTTAGCGGACCCAGCAACATAACTATGAACCCTTACTTCTTCTACGAATCAAATCATTATCGCTACATGATTGGTGACAGCATCTGGATGCATTTAAGTGGGCAGAGGGAATCTACCTTCGCCAAACCTGTGAACAGCGATAATATTGGTGAAATTTTAGCTAAAGAGAAAGCCCTATGGCCCAATTAGTTATTGTTTTGAATATATAGGTTAGCTAGAATTTCTGTAAGCTCTTCAGCGCCATCCTCATTCAAATGTACTCTATCAAAAGAAGCAGACTCTGTAAAAATAGTTGCATATTCATTTGCATCTGAAAAATCATAAACTTTATAATCTTCCAACCATTTCTTTTGGTTTCTTAGATAATAAAGGTCTGATTTAACCTGTCTGGGGCTTATAATAAAGTGAACTTTGATACCTCTTTTAACCAGACTATCAACTACGTTTTCGATGTATTCGGTGAAATCATCTTTCTGAATCATAGTAACTGGGTCTTTCAGGTAGCTTTCATTGGCTGACCGATAAAGGTTCAACCATTTCTGAGAATTACCATGAAACTCATCCCTCCTTACTTGTAAATTCTGATAGTCAGAGCCATGTGATTTCAAATCATCATCCAGAGACAAATAACCCTGGGTATATATATTGTCACTGTCCCTGTTTTCACGGAAATCTGCTGTTTTGAAAATTGTTTGATTAAGATATTTAGATACCCCCAGGCCGCTATACTTATAAAAGAAGAGCATCGAATACCCTAAAGTATACTTCAGTTGTTCCTGTTTCGTGTAAACTTCATTATTTGAAAATGAAAGTGCAATAGAAAACTTTTTTAAGTCAATTGAATGTATAAAAGGTTCTGTATTGAAGTTTTGACCTAAAAGGGCCAACGGTGCAAGCTCAATAAAAATGTTCTTTATTTGAGTGTCCTCAATCGCCAATTTTTCTAAAAAGTCGTAGCTCCTAAAAGGAAACAAACCGGCGTACCCCAAATTATAACTGCTTAGTCCTGTGATTGAATCAAATACCTCAGGATCAATGTGTCGAAATATCCTGCTTGAACCTATAAAAACAGTATTTATGTTATTCTCAAATTGATTAAAATTATTTTTTCGATTAACAACCTCTGGCAATTCATAAAAGTCATAATGATCGAAATCAAGCTGATAAATAAGAGCGCTGGTTGAAATACAGAAAAGAAGTACGATAGCACCCTTGATGAATATTTCCTTAATAAACTCCTTCATATCAAAATTGAAAGTATATAAATTCTTGGTTCGTGCTACTTACATGCGCTATAGTAAGAAATACTATCAGGCAATACACAGAAAGTCTGGCTATAGAGCTAAGTTTTTCTATTTGCATAGGATGTGTTTTTTCCCGCTGAATCCATTCTAAACCTACCATGATAAGTATCATCGGCACACTTGATAAGTACGAAAATTCTACTAGCCAAGAGCCACTGAAGACTAGAATCCTAAGATATTCAAATGAGTTACTTATATCAGGAGATCTAAAGAATACCCAGGCGAGCAATGTCAATAAAAAAGTCACTATTATTTGTCTCACCTCGCCAAATGATGGCCATAAACTGCCATTTGCAACGTTATCAAGGTTTCTTCTATTTCTATTCGACAGTAGTAAAGGAAGAAAATAAATTGCGTTTAAAGCGCCCCAAACTATAAAGGTCCAATTAGCTCCATGCCAAAATCCACTCACTATAAAAATTATAAAAGTGTTTCTCACGGCGCTGGATCTCCCTCCCCGACTTCCCCCCAAAGGAATATATAGGTAATCTCTAAACCATGTAGATAGTGAGATATGCCAACGTCTCCAAAATTCGGCAATATCTCGTGAGAAATATGGATACCTGAAATTTGTCATCAAGTCAAAACCAAAAAGCTTCGCCGTGCCAATGGCTATATCCGAATACCCGGAAAAATCACCATAGATCTGAAATGCAAAATAAAATGCGCCTAAGAGCAACATCCCTGAGGATTGATCTGCATAAGACCCGAAAATATCATTTACAAATACAGCACAAGTATCTGCTATGGCTATTTTTTTGAAGAAACCCCAAATAATCTGCCTTACCCCGTCTTTGGCTTTATGATAATCAAAAACTCTTGGCTCACTAAATTGACCAAGCAAGTTGGTAGCTCTTTCTATAGGCCCTGCTACAAGCTGAGGAAAGAATGACACAAATGCAAAGAATTCAACGGGGTCATCAGAAGGCTTTAAATTGCCCTTATAAACATCGATGGTATAGCTTAATGTTTGGAAAGTATAAAAGCTAATCCCTACAGGAAGCACAATGTTAAGTGTGGTAAGCTCAATATCTGCCCCGAAAACATGAAAGGCATCTTTAAGTGAGTCCACGAAAAAATTGAAATACTTAAAAACACCCAAAAAACCTAAATTAAGCGCAAGTGATAACCACAAAAGATATTTTCGAGCTTTCGGCTTTGTAACGGAAGCAAGTTTTCTTCCAATACTGTAGTCCACTGCAGAGCTGATAAAAATGAGTGAAAGAAATCTCCAGTCCCACCACCCATAAAAAATGTAACTAGCTACGACCACCAATAGGTTTTGTAGCCTTAGGTCCTTATTAAGCATGAACCAGTATAGCACAAATGTAATAGGAAGGAAAACTAAGAATTCAATTGAATTAAAGAGCATCTAGCGGCCTATTTAAAAACTTTAAAGTTGGGATGTGTAGAAGAGGTTAACATTTCTTTATCTCCTCTACTATCTCCATATGCATGAATCTCATTAAACTCAGATAAATCTAAAGCATTCCTCAGCCTGTTAACTTTTTCTTCACCGTAGCAATTCTTTCCCTCTATTTTACCTGTTACAGTATTATTTTTAATTTCCAATTTTGTGCCCAATAGCAGATCACAAACTGGTTTTGCCCAGGCGGCCAACCAATTTTCAAATGAAGCGGTAATAATAATTACCAGATCACCTCTTTCTTTATGAAAGTGTAATTTCTGCAGTGCACTTGATCTCACATAGCCAGGAACTCTTTCTGAAGCAAACTCCGCACAGAGAGTATCGAACTCTAACTTTGACGTACCTGAGAAGAAAAAAGACATAACTCTCTCCTTAGCCCTCCAGTTAGGATAAAGCTTCAATTTCATGAGTATTAAAATGGGGGCTAACAGCCCAAAGCCAGTAATAAATCTAACCTCACCTTTTGCAAATTTTATGAATTCAATGAAAGTATCCTCTTTTGTAATAGTACCATCAAAATCGAATAAGGCCAAATTCCTATTTTTCATTCGACAAATTAAAGTATTAATGACTATTTATTTTGTCAGGTTTATAATTTTGACTTTTCCTATATTATGAAGACTTCTACTTTAGTTAGCTTTCTCAAAAATCAAAATGCCAAAGCTCCATTTTTAGATAAACTAAAAATAGTGTACCGACCATATATCTGTCCATTCGACAAGCTTCTGATGCTGGTAAATGATAAAGATACTGTTTTTGACATTGGATGTGGTTCAGGGCAGTTTGCTCTCTTATTGGCAGAATTTTGTAACCCAAAATTTATCCGGGGTATTGAAATTAGTCCGGGGCTCATTGAAAACGCTAATGCCTTACTTAAGAATCATAACTACCCAAATCATCATTTTTCTGTGTTTGATGGAAGTAGCTTACCTGACGAAATCAATACGTCAGATTTTATTTTTATGATTGATGTTTTACATCATATTCCTAAGAATAGCCAGGTTGACTTTCTCAAAAAACTATATGCTAAAATGGCCCCTGGTTCTAAGTTAGTACTAAAAGATATTGATGCGGGAAGCCTGTTTGTCATATTCAATAAAATTCATGATATGATTTTCGCAGGAGAGATTGGAAATGAATTTTCATTCAAACAATCAATTAACAAGTTGGAAGAAATTGGTTTTAAAATCTGCTCCACAAGTAAAAAACAGCTTTTTGTATATCCGCATTACACTATAATAGCCGAGAAATAACATGAAACGAAGAGTTTTTTTTATCATATGTTTCGCGCTCCTATCAGCATACCCTATTTACAGGAACTACTACTATGGCAGAGCTTTAGAGCAATACGAAAGACATGTGCAGTTTATGGAGGTCAACTCGCGGTTTCACAACCCTTGGCAGTACCGAATATTTTCCCCTCTTTCTGTAGAGCTGATTAAGAATATCTATGACCTGACTTTAGATAAGATTCTACCAATAGAGAAACTACTTAAATTAAATATAAACAGTGGAGCGTCCTCAACAACCAAGAAAACCGTTACGCTTTTTGAGCAGCTTAAGAACCCTGATTTCATCAAATACAATCTTATTTATTCTGTATATAGATTTGCTCTAAATCTTCTGCTTTACTATTTAGTCTTTCTATACCTGAAGCATTTCATTAAAAATAATTGGCTGATCTTTCTGGGCTTAATATTAACGGGGTATTTCTTCGGCAACGCCGTAACCGATAGTGACTTTACGCTCCATACATATATAGATAATGTGCTTTATTTATGTGCCGCACTTGTTATTCTTAAGGGTAAAAACCAGTGGTATATTCTGTTGTTGACAATCCTGGGGGCCTGTAACCGTGAAACTTCTTTATTAATCCCATTCCTTTTCCTTGTATCACATATTGATTGGAATGGTTGGAGACTGAATAATTTTGCGGTAAGGAAATTCCCGTTCCCTAAAAGTCAGGTAATAGTGATTACTGCTTTATGTGGCGTTTGTTTTATAGCCATCTTTGTAAGTATACGGTGGTACTATGGCTACGAGCCAGCGACACAATGGAAAGTTCCCGCCGGTTTACCCATGCTGAAATTCAATCTTGCCAGTGTTAATTCCATTAAGTCTTATTTTGAAATGCTTGGTCTTTTTAGCATCATCCCACTTGTGTGCCTTTATAAATTTAAGCAAACTGATTTCCGGCTCAGGGTATGGTTTTTAGCGCTTGTACCGATTTGGTTCATGGTGCATTGGGTAGCAGTAGTAGCATATCAGCCCCGATTATTTTTGGTGCCTACTTTATTACTTTTCTTACCAATGCTATTGCAAATTATTGAAGGGAATAATGCACTAATAAAAGATGCTAAAGTCTCTGAAATAAATTAAAAGATAAAAGCTTAGCACCCAGAGAAATATAACAACCTGGATAAACCTATCTTTTAAGAGTAAATCAGTGGGGGAACCGGAATCATTTTCAACCAGGGCAATTTGAAGATAACGTAGCAAACCCGCTAAGACAAATAAAGAAGTGTAAAACAATCGATAGGTCCCCATTCTACTAATTACTTCATCCGAAAGCGTATACATAAGATAAGACACAAAAATAACGCCCATAAGTAAAGACATGCTGACGTTTAAAAAATCAAGACTATAGTTTTTCACTACTTTTCTCATGTTCTCACCAGAGATTTGTTTTATGATTAGGTCATCCCTCCTTTTGGCTATCGCCATGAAAAGCGCCAGGAGAAAAACCATGATTATTATCCAGTGAGAAAGCGCTATATCTGTGACAATAGCGCCTGCCTTGATTCTAAGCACAAATCCTATAGCTACAATAAGTATATCCAGGATTGAAATATTTTTTAAACCCAACGTATAACATACATTCATGACAAAATAAATTGCCAATACAAACATGAACTTCAGGTTAATAGAGCCCGCCAGTGTCATACCTGAAATCAAGAGTAATATACTAAGTATCAAAGCGGAGGATTTTCGTACAGCGCCACTAGCAAGCGGTCGTAGTTTTTTCTTTGGATGGAGTTTATCCGCCTCTATGTCCTTGTAGTCATTGAGAACATAGATGGTACTGGCAACGAATGAAAAGGCAAGAAAAGCTAAAAGTAAAGACGGATACAGATTAAATCTGTCAAGCTGCCCGGAGAAAAATAATGGAAGAAAAAGAAAACTATTTTTTACCCAATGTTTTACTCGGATTAATCGAATGTATTCCACAATGATCTTTAGAAGTTAATACGAAGCATGTTGCCTAGTAAAGATAGAAAGATCAATTTTACCGACAACTTAAATCAACCGAGACGTATGGCAACACTTCCCGATTTTTTGATCATCGGAGCTGGTAAATCAGGAACCACTTCTCTCGATTTTTACTTAAAGCAGCACCCACAGGTATTCATGCCTGAATTAAAAGAGCCTAATTTTTTTGCTTATGAGACACATTCGGTTAGTGATTTTAATGATCAGGAAACAATAAAACATTATCAGCAATCCATCACTGTATTTGATGAATATAAAAACTTATTTATCGGCGCACAAGCGGGCCAAGTGCTAGGAGAAGTGTCTAATACTACAATGTATATGCCTCATGCAATAGAATCAATTCAAAAATATTTAAAAAACCCAAAGATCATAGCCATTTTGAGAAACCCGGCGGAACGGCTAGTATCCAGATTTATGCATTTAGAGCGCGTTAATAAAGTCCCTAACACCACATTAGAAGATGTTTTCAACAAAGAATCGATTTGGTGGAAACGGGCGGACCTTGTGAATGAAGGCATGTACTACAAGCATCTTTCCAAATTCTACTCTTCATTTAACAACAATAATATTCATGTTATATTGTACCAGGATCTAAAACAAGATGTAAAAAAGGTTCTGCATGAGATATGTGAATTTTTAGAAATAGACACGAGCTATCAATTTGATACCTCTGTGGTTTACAATAAAAGTGGCAAGGTTAAGAACAAAGCTATTCAGAACTTAATAGGTGATAATAGTAAGGTAATAAATGCATTAAAAGCAGCTGTACCACTTGTTCATAGCTCGTTAAAACGAAATAAGTTCCTTCACTCTGCCGTACAGAAACTCAGAAATAAGAATCTTGAAAAGCCGAATATTGATATTGCTTTTAAAGCAAAAATAATCAACCAAATATATGACAGCGATATCAAAGCGCTCGAAGGTCTTTTAAATAGGGATTTAAGTTCATGGTATCAATTCAATGAATAGTAGCAGACTATTGGGTGATGGTCTGAACCGGTAACATCTTTTCTGATTAAAGACTTGGTTGGAGTTATTCCTGATGAATAATATTGATGATCAATTCTAACAGGTACCCTGGATTTGTTCAAAGTCCTTCCAAGTCCTGTGTAAGTCTCTGCAAAAGTATTTTTTAGACTATTAGTAAGTCGGTTTAAGTTATAACTAAAAGGTAATTCATTAAAGTCTCCCGCCAAGACTAGTTTCTGAGGTGACTTTGAAATAAATGAATTCAACGCATTAATCTGATGGTAACGTGCAAACGTGGTACGTTTCCACTCAGAAAGTGCATACTTAATCTTTTGAAAAAATGGCTTGTCACCAAAATATAATTCCATTGATTCAAGATGAACATTCACCACCCTTAAAGTGTCTTCGGGGAGTTGAATATCGATAAAGGACATACCATTATACCTATTATCGCTTAAAAAGACTTTACCTTTATCAATAATTGGATATTTCGAAAAGGTAACTAGCCCTCTGGAAACACCATTATCATGCTTTGGGTTACGTAGAAACATGTGATCATAACCTCTTTCAGAGAATTCTTTTAAATATGAGTAAGACGAATTAAGACTATCATCAAAGAATTCTTGTATACAAATAACATCAGAATTAATCTCTCCAAAGTAGCTCTCAATATTTCTAGCTTCTGCAGATAGCTCATTTGACCAATAAGCTTTTGAATACACTCTTGGTAACTTGACAAAACTGGCATTAAAACTCGTTATCGACAATCCGTCCTTATACGAGGGGGAAGAGGAACCAAAAGTCAATAGTGGTTGAATGAGAAAAATCTGAAAAAGTAGTGAAGCAATATTTACAATAAAGAGAAGCCTTCTCTTTATAATTGCAGCTAAAATTAGGGTAGCTAGGGTTAAGCTTACAATTAAGGGAAGAGACAAAAAAATCAGGTTGGAAAAAATGATTCCTAGAATTTCCAGTTGAGCTGAAATAAGAAGTAAAATTGATGTTAATGAAGTAATAATAAGAGGTTTATACATCTAACTCGTCTATATCTTTTTTGGCCGAAAATAAAATTAATCATCATTAGTTACCAACTAAAGCTTACTTATAATGAAGTTTTATCATTTAAGGCATGCATTAGTGTTTTGCCTGATGACCTCTCTGACAAAACTCTACAGTCAAAACTGTAATTGTGACCATGTTATAAATGCGAGCAATTCAGTTTTAAACATTATTGAGGCATCAGATTTCGATTACGAGCCAGGAGATGTATTTTGTATTACGGGAGGCACTTACTCAGCTTTTCGGTTCAATAACTTCATCGGGAGTGAATCGGAACCACTCATTTTCAAAAATTGCAATGGGCAAGTTGAACTGTCTTCACCGACTTATACAGCAATTCAATTTAGAGAATCTAAGTACATCCAAGTCACTGGTACAGGGGACAGCAACCATGAATATGGTTTAAAGATTATCTATTCAAAATCAGGGACCAGTGGAATATCACTTTCGAGCTTAAGCTCTGATTTTGAAATAGATCACATGGATATTTCAAATACCGGATTTGCCGGTATAATTGCTAAGACAGATCCTTCCTGTGGCGATCCTGATACTTGGAGAGAAAACTTTCTCATGGAAAACATAATCATTCATGATAATTATATCCATGAAACGGAAGGTGAAGGAATGTATATTGGCGGAACTTTTGGATTCGAGAATTCAAGTAGAATTTGTGACGGTATACCTCGATTTGCTCATCTTGTTAGTGGGCTCAAAGTTTATAATAACATCATTGAAAATACAGGTTGGGATGGATTACAAGTAAGTTTAGCCCAAAACAACTCAGAAGTATTCAATAATATAATCAATGGTTATGGGACACGGAAAGAAGGTAATCAAAACTATGGAATAGCTCTTGGCGCAGGAAGCAGACTTAGGGTTTACAATAATATCGTGCTGCAAAATCCCTCGAACGTAACTAGGCTGCAAAGAGGCATTAGCATAATAGATGCGCTTACCGGATCCATGTATTTCAATAATGTTGTTGAAAGACCAGGGGGAGATGGAATATGGATGCATATTAGGATGTCCACAGCAGCAATTGGTGATGTAAATGAGTCGTATTATTTTGTTAATAACACGATCATAGAACCGGGTGGCTCAGGGATATTCTATAATACCAGTATACCGCAGGGTGGTGGCCCACGTGCCAACATTAAAAATGGATTCTACAATAACCTTATTGTTAACCCAGGAAATAACTATGAAAATAGTGGTTTCTGGAAAACAGCTGATGAAGCATTTATAGATTTCAATGAAAGGAGTCAGCGAGATGCCTCCGATAAAGTTGCAAATTATTTTACGCGCGATCTACCAAGTGTGAGATTCGTTGATGTTGGTACTGATAATTATAATATTCTAACAGGATCGCCAGTAATTGATAGCGGAATAGACGTTTCGGATATAGGTATTGGCTTTGATCTTAACTCTGGAGTTAGACCAACAGGTTTAGCTTATGACATTGGGGCTTTTGAGTATTTATCAACAAATATATCTCCAATCGCCAACGCTGGCCCTGATATCAATACTATTGTAAACACTGACCTGCAACTCAACGGCACGGCTTCAAGCGACCCCGATGGAACACTTATCTCCTTCCTTTGGACCAAACAAAGCGGACCCGAGATTACAATCAACAATCCCGAACAGGCCATCGCTAATATTAACCCGGCAAACCCAGGTACATATGTCTTCCGGCTCACCGTAACGGATGATCAGGGAGGAACGAGCTTTGATTTAATGACAGTCATCGCAGCCCCATTACCGAATGAAATACCAATCGCCAACGCTGGCCCTGATATCAATACTATTGTAAACACTGACCTGCAACTCAACGGCACGGCTTCAAGCGACCCCGATGGAACACTTATCTCCTTCCTTTGGACCAAACAAAGCGGACCCGAGATTACGATCAATGACCCCAAGCAGGCCATTGCTAACATTAACCCGGTCAACCCCGGAACATATATCTTCCGACTTACCGTCACGGACAATCAGGGCGGAACCAGTTTTGATCTAATGACGGTTACAGCAAACCAAATACCTGTGGCCATTATAGAAGGGCCTTTTAGCGCCATAACAGGTGAAACGATTTTTCTAAATGGAAACGGATCCTATGATAGTGATGGTGAAATAAGTTCATATATATGGTCTCAGAAATCCGGGCCGGTTGTACTTCTGAATGATGCTGACAAAGCAGTGGCAAATTTCAAACCGATTAGATCAGGTTATTATTCGTTTCAGCTAGAGGTCAATGACAATACCAATTTGAACGCTACGGATAAGATTACTATAGAAATAAGTGAAGCAGCATCGAATTTTCAGCCTCCAAAATACTTTTCACCAAATAATGATGGCATCAGTGACTTTTGGGAAATAGATAATATAGCATTTGTTGCTGATTGCAGACTAGAGATCTTTGATGTTAACGGGCAAAAGATATATCAGGCAGAGCCCTATCAAAACAATTGGGACGGGAGCAATGTCAGCAGTGGAGATTATTACTACGTTTTTGTTCGTAATGGTGAAAACGTTTCATCAGGAAGCTTAAGAATTATACGATGAAAGCGTCTCTTTTATTCGTTTTTCTAGCTTTAAGTACCTCTACGCTTTTATCCCAAAGTATTCCAGTATTTAATACTTTTCTATTCGATAAATACAGTTTAAACCCTTCCTATGTAGCAGATAATGGTTTCAGTCAAGTGAATTTGATCCATAAAAGGCTATGGGCTGGTATAGATGATTCACCGGTGATTTCCGGGTTGAATATTCAATACCCCTATTCGGATAAAATAGGTTTTGCGATCAGTTTTTTAAACGATCGTAGAATACTACTATCGAACAATACAGCATTCTCCACACTTAGCTACCGTCTTTGTATCAGTAAATACCATCAAATTCAATTTGGAATATCAGGGGGAGTAAGGTTCAGGCAGTTTGAAAGCGATGATATCGAGGATGTAATTGATCCCGCGCTTAACAATCTAGCGACAAATTCGACAAGTTTTCAAAGCCAATTTGGAATAAGTTATAGTTACAGATCTTTTGGAATAGGTTTCGCCCTTCCCCAGCTAATCAAAGAAAGAAATATTCATGATAATAAGGCTATATTTCAAGTTTTTGATCGCTTTTCTGGCAATATCTACTATAACTATGAGGCAACATTGAATCTGGATATTGAAACATATGCTTTATTTGTAAGGGATGCAAATCTTTCCGACTTCGTTGAAATTGGAGTTTTGGGAAAAGTAAGCAACTCTTTCGCAATTGGAACATTTTACAGGGAAGCAAGAGGTTTAGGTCTCATTGTTAAATCATCTTTTAAGAAGTTAGATTTTGCCTACGCTTATGAAGATGGGAGCGCCCAAAACCTGTCATTTACCGGTTCAACACATGAGTTACAAGTTAAATTCAACCTTGACGAGCGCGTAAAGAGAACTAACCAAAGTATTAGTAAGTATAAACACAATAGCAGTTACCGAAAGCGAAAGAAACGTATTACTAAAAAAAGAAGATCTAAAAGCCTTAGGAAAGTTAGAAAACCAAGGTATTAGTATAAATTAAGTAGCTTTTTTCAAACAATTATATTAGTTAACTTGAATTACCAACTACACAAAATCAACTAATATGCACATTGATATCTGGTTAATTATCAATAATTTACTAAATTATTGATTGAATATCTTTCTGGCTTGATCAATAAAACACTAAAACACTACTCCAATGAAATCTATTTTAGCGACACTAGCTTTTATCTTGACCGGAGGGTATGCCATTCTTGCCCAGGACTGTGGTTGTGATCATACCATAGCAGGCAACAATAGCGTACTTAATATAATAAACGCCTCTGACTTTAATTATTCTCCAGGTGATGTTTTCTGTATAAATGGAGGCGACTACTCTGCATTTAGGCTTATTGGATTTGAAGGAACAAGTCAGGCCCCTCTAATCATTAAAAACTGTAACGGACAAGTAAAACTTAACAGTCCTACTTACAACGCTATCCAATTTCTGTCATCAAAATATATTCATCTAACCGGGACTGGTGATGATAATTTTGAGTACGGTATACAAGTTTTATTCACAAAACAAGGGACCAGCGGAGTGTCAGTATCGGGTTTAAGTACAGATTTTGAAATCGATCATTTAGACATCAGTAAAACAGGATTTGCCGGAATTATTGCTAAAACTGATCCACAATGTAATGATTCCGATACCTGGAGAGAGAATTTCCTCATGGAGAATATTATCCTCCACAATAATTATATACACGAGACGGAAGGTGAAGGGATGTATATTGGAGGCACCTTCGGGTTCGAAAACTCAAGCAGGGTTTGTGGAGGCACACAACGCTTTGCTCACTTGATAAGATATGTGCGAATATATGATAACATAGTTGAAGACGCCGGGTGGGATGGTTTTCAGGTAAGTCTGACGAACGATGACGTCAAAATATACGATAACGTTATCAGAAACTACGGCACGCGAAAAGAAGGTAATCAAAACTATGGATTAGCTATTGGTGCCGGATCCAAGGTTGAAGTATTTAACAATATTATTACACAAAGTTCAGAGTACCATGGTCCTGACAACAATCCAAAACTACAGCGCGGAATAAGTATTATAGACGCCATTTTAGGTTCTAAATTTTACAATAATATAGTTGTAAATCCTGGTGGAGATGGCATATGGATGCACATTAGAATGTCTAATGCCTCTATAGGAGATCTCAATGATGCCTATATATTCGTAAATAACACTATTATAGAGCCTGGCGGCTCTGGCATTTTTTATAATACTAGCATACCCGGTGGAGGTGGTTCAAGAGCAGATCTGAATAATGTACTCTACAATAATTTAATTATAGACCCTGGTAACAACTACGAAAATAGTGGTTTTTGGAAGGTGGCGGAAGATGCATTTATTGACTTTAACGAAAAAGCACAGCGAGATCAATCTTCCAAATCAAATAATTATTTTACCAGGAATATATCGGAAGCGGGTTTCGTAAATGTAGGAAGTGAAAATTTTGATCTATTAGAAAATTCTCCGGCGGTGGACGCCGGGAATAATGTTTCGGATTTAGGTATCAACATTGACTTCAATTCAAACGCACGGCCAGTAGGGGCGGCATTTGATATTGGGGCCTTTGAATATGGTTCATCCACAGGGCAAAATATTAACCCTACGGCTAATGCCGGGGCCGATCAAAGTGGTACTATAAATAATTTGATCACATTAAACGGATCTGGATCTTCTGATTCTGATGGTAATATTACCTCTTACCAATGGGAGCAAATATCAGGTACTACTGTTACTATTAACGATGGATCGTCATCAATGGCGTCCTTCACTCCCGCTTTGGAAGGCACCTATACTTTTAGACTAACCGTAACAGACAATGGTGGCTTAACAGATTCAGATGATGTGAATATAAATGTGACAGAAGCATCATCCAATGTATTACCCACTGCTGACGCAGGGCCTGATCAATCATTCCCAGTTAGTGCGAACATACAGCTAAATGGAACGGCATCAACTGATTCTGACGGAACAATTGACACCTATTTTTGGGAACAGATTGCGGGCGAACCGCTTACAATTATTAGTTCAGACTTGGCCACGGCTACTATTGAGGAACCTGCGGCTGGCGTGTATACATTCCGACTCACCGTAACCGACAATAACGGTGGGATAGACAGTGACGAGGTTACGCATACAGTAACACAAAACATAACAAGCTTAGTAGGATCTGTAACTGAAACCACCAACATTTTTCCTAACCCTTCAAACGGAAAATTTTCATTATTTATTAATTCTAAAGTCTACGAATCCGTAGATGTATCCGTTTATACCCTTCATGGCCGGTTAGTATATAGTAAACAAGACAACATAAGTATTGGAGAAAACTACATTACAGTTGACTTACAAGATCTTAATTTAAAAGGAAATTACTTACTTTTGTTTCAATCAGAGGAAATAGGGAATGTTCAAAAAATGTTATTAATAAAATAGGTTTATCAGTAACACTTGTTACTGTCCTAGTATACTGTTCCTACCTGCTTTTGTGAAAATCGGCGGAATTAGTAACTTAATAGCCTTTTTGAATTTCTGCTTCTTGGCATATTTGGCGGCTTCTTGATCATCTTTGGCATATTTAAATATTGTACGATGATTTTCTAAGCCCTCTTCTATCTCATTTTCTGGCCTTCCATTTGTATAATAATAAAGCGCTATGGACTTCCGACTTCTATCAGGTGGACAGGAAAGTGGTGTAGGATGCCCATGATAGGAGTAGGTAGTAGTTGAAAACATTGCCATACGATTAAACAACGGCAGAATCTTTTTCTCACATTTGGTCATCTCCTTATCCCATAGCTCAAAGTTTCCCCCATATTCTTCCCGCCAATCTTTGTTAAGATAAATCAAAAGATTTATCCTCCGATCAAGACCTAAGAACCTGTTTTTGTTAAAATCTGCGTGCACTTTTAACATTCCACCTGTCATAATTTGGTGGCAGCCTGCACCTTCAAAGTAGGGGTCGGGAATTAGTTTCTCTATACCAGTTAAATCACTTAAAAATTTTAAGAAAGGTTCTGAATTCAAATAATGTAAAAAGGTTTTTGTTTTTGCTCCGAATCTTCCTTCACCAGAAGAGGCCAGCTTTTTCTCATTTGGTGTGTCAAATTTGAGGTCGGGTTTTTTATCCATGTCAGGGAACTCCTGCAGTACATCATTTAACATATTGGGATTAAAGAAATCATCAATATAAATATTAGGAAATGGGTCACCACTCTGATATTCCGACCTAAACATTTTTGATGTATCTGACAAGTCAGCAAAATTCTTATTTATAAATTCCATTGTTGAATTAATTTATTTGAACATCAATTAACATCTTCAAGCTTAATCCCTATCCATTTTTCTAGGGTGAGCTTTGCTTTTATGAGCCTATTTTGGGCTATAATCTTGGATTCCAGCTCTAGGTTATAACCTTTAGTCGCTTCCTTGTAATCAGACAGCGACGCCTCTCCACTTTGAAAACTTTGCTCTACTGTTAAAAAATTTGAGTACTCCTCCTCAGCAAGGTCATTTTTAATTTTATAAATATCCTGAAACATCAAGTAATCTTGATATGCTTTCAACACTTCCTCACGAATAGTTAACATTTGCTTTTTAAGAGCAAGATTAGTCTTATCAAGTTCTTTTTTTGCAATCCTTGAATTAGTAGGGGAATTGACGAAAATTCCCAGCGGAATGGTTAAACCAAAGTTGTATCTTGGAAAAAAAAGATTGTTTTCCGTAACCAAGTCTTGATCGATAGTAATCTCATTAAGGTTACCGCTTATACGTATTTGATTTAACCAGTTCCATCTGGCATTCTTTAAATTTAGCTCGGCCGACTCAATATCGGACTTAAATTGCGCATTTTCAGGGTAATTCTGCCAAGCTATTTGAACCAATCTCTCCCCAAAGTCTGTTGTAGAGACATTGGATGGCAGGATAACCTTTTTATAATCAACAGGTTGTGCTTTTAAGCAAAGAGCGGAAAGCCATAGAAACAATAAAAATATAAACCTTTCATTTTTGAAAGTGAACATAACTAAGTATATTGTTAAAGCCATTTGAATTTAATGAGTTTTAGACAACAGCACAATTTCAATTAAAAATTATTTGGTTAAATAATTCTACGCGCTTATCCCATGAATTTTCGGAAGCCATTTTTATTCTTTTTTTCTTCAGGTCTTTATCATTCTCCTTCAATGCTTTTTTAACACATTGAACGAAATCATTTGATGTATCAGCAGTAAATATTAATGATTCAAATTCTTTTAATGTCGAGAAATTAGTTCGTACTACTGGCTTGCCTAACGCCAAGTATTCGTTGATTTTTAAAGGGTATATATTCGCAGTAAATTTAGTCTTCAGAAATGGAATTAAGCAAACATCGAACTTATTAACCTCAACTGGCAACGAATCATAGGCTATTGGTCCCATGAGCCTTATATTACGCACACTATTTATCGGTGCGATCATATCAGGAAATACGACACGCCCTATTAGAACAAAGTTCATTTCAGGTAAGGCTTCAGCTACTTCTTTTAATAGTTGATAGTCTATCCTCTCATCTAGACTTCCTACATATCCGACAACCGGGGATTCATTGATATGATCCTTTAGATGATCATTAAAAAATCTAAAATCCACTCCATTTTTAACTGTAAACACCTTTGTATGGTATTTACTTTTAGCCTCTTTAAGGCTTTCTGATGTTGTTATTACTTTATCAACAAGTGTAAAAAATCTCTTTTCTAAGCGTGCTCCGTGTTTTTCAGCCCAGGGAGAACCACTAATCTCATCATAACAATAGTAAGTCACTGAATTGTTTTTAAAACAAGAGGCTAAAGCAATTCCGTAAATGGGATTATACGCATTAACCACCACCCCGTCCTGAAAACTCAATTTCTTTATAGATCTTTTTATCGTTTTAGATATAATAAAACCATTCAGTTTAAGTAATAAATCAAATAGTCCTGTATTGCTTACCCAATTGATAGGTAGTACAGGTGGTAAGGAAAGTACGTTAATGTGGCCATACCCTTCTAAATATTCCGTTCTTAAACGACTTTTATAGCCCAGTATTCTTCCTTTTTCAATAGGATTCTTTTTGAAAAGGTTTAAAAAAACATCCTTAATGGTATACTGATAGTCAATGTACAGCACTGGATGAGTTCTGGACACCCGGCTAAGAATCTGTATTGTACTTTTTGCATAGTTACTTTTCCAGGCCGTAAAACCAAGGCATATGAGAGGTCTCATGTTTTCATTATCCCTTTAGAAAAAAAATTCAGCGACATTTTAAAAAAAATGAAACTTGAACTTAGCACTTTTAGAGTGCTTATATTCGCTAATTTCTTAAGAATAATCTGGCATCCGATTAATCCAATACAATATGACAATAGCGTTGCTGTAGCCGCACCTAAAAGTCCGAATTTGCTAATGAATATGTAGTTTAATCCAATGTTTACGACGGCCAAAGCCAGTACAAAATAGAAATTAAGCTGGGGCTTGTTTAGCGTGTTAACTACTGTGCCGTACTGTTTAAGAAAGGGTAGAATAAATATACTTATTGATGATATTCTCAAAACCGGGACGGCGTCTATGTACCGTTCACCAGCTAATAGCTTAATTGTGAATGCCGGAAAGAGTTGTAAAAAAACAAAAACCGGTATCATCGGTAGTAAAGTGGCGCCTACAGCTTTTTCATAAAGGTCTTTCACCTTTTCTGTACCTTGTTTAATATTGCCTTGAACTGCTTTAGGATATAAAATATCCGCGATAGCCACAGACGGAATAATGAAAACATTGGTAATTCTAGCCGCTGCATTATAAATGGCAACGGAAGTCTTTGACAATAAACCTCCTAATAGCAAGTGATCTGCCGAGGTAAGCGCTGAGTTACTCACATTAGTAAAAAATCCAAAGCGACCAAAAGACCACAATTCCAATAACCTGGGGCGAGATAGCAAAACCCTTAATTTAAAATGATCGATATAGAATCCTATTGATGATAAAAGAGCCAGTACTAAGCTTACTATTTGATAAATAACTAAATTATTCAGTAAGATAGGCGTATTGACTATGATGGCATTTATTGAAATACAAAGTAAAAAGCTACCTTGCTTTACGAAATACAAAATAAACACATTCTTAAATTTCATATCTGCCTGGTACCAATATTCAGCATGTGTAAATAGGCAAAAGCAGATAGCTGAGATGGTGTACCACCAAAAAAGTTGGATCAGCTCCGTAGAATTGTAAAATGCAGCAATTACGGAAGACAACAATAAGAGAAGGCTTGTTGTTATTAACGTATAAACAAGGTTAAGCGTAAAAGAAGCGTAAAGTAAATCCGGCCTGTGCTCTTTATTTTCCTGATAAGACTTTACAATTGCAGCTTTGAGCAGTCCATTCCTGGCTACTTCGAGTATGGTGGTGATACTTAAAAAGATTACCCATATTCCCATTTCTTCTTCTGACAAAGTCCGGATAAGCACCAAAAAAGAAGCAAGTCCAAAAAGTGGAATAGATAGACGTTGAGATATCGCGAATACACCTGAATTTACCCAATAATTATCTCTTAACTTGTTCAAGAAAACTCTATTTTAGCCGTCAAATATATGGTTTTTCATTGAGTAGAAATAGTACTGAAATTAATAGCAGCCTGACTGGCGCTAATCGCTTAAACTGGGTTGAATACGCAAAAGGAATAGCTATTATTTTAGTTGTTTACAGGCATATTCTTATCGGAATTCAAAGATCCGGATTAGAGGTTTTGCCCTTTCTTATAAATGCAAATGAGATTGTCTACAGTTTTAGAATGCCTCTTTTCTTCGTTTTATCCGGAATTTTTGCCGCTAAAAGTATAAACAAAAGAACGCCGATTACCTTTACACAAAACAAGTTGAGAACAATAATGCACCCTTACTTGATTTGGGGTATTATTCAAATAAGCATTCAGCTCGTACTAAGTAACTACACCAATGCTAATCGTTCATTCATCGACTTTATTTATCTATTAATACATCCCAGGGCAATCGATCAATTATGGTACTTATATGCTCTCTTTAATGTATCAATTATTTTCATGTTGTTGTATCGGGTTATTAAGCTTAACAATTTGTTAATAGTTCTACTTTCTGTAGTTTGTTATGGTGTATCCGTTTTTGTTAAGGAATACAGTTTAATTCATGATGCCTTATACTATCTCATTTTCTTCGCTATCGGTCATATTGGAAGTAAATACTTATTAAATACCAAAAATTACAGTTTGTACAATTCGAACAAGCCGTTTCTAATATTATTTCCATTTTTTTGGCTTACACAATGGTATTGGCTGGAACATCGAGATATGAACATCTTTTTATTTGGGATAATAGCCTTATTGGGTACGGCTTTTGTTTTCTCTTTTTCATTTATTTTGTCAAAAAAAGACTATAAATTATTCAGACCCATTCAGATAGCTGGCCAGTACTCGCTACAGATTTACCTTATGCATTTGCTCGTAGTTTCAGCGGTAAGAATATTTATGGTTAACTTATTAATGATCAAAGAACCAATAGTTATACTCTGCTTCGGTTGGATCCTGGGCTGTGTTTTACCGGTTATAGTTTATAGACTAGTAAAGCCAACCGTGCTCAACATTTTATTTGAACCAAAATTAATGAGGTAAATTCAGGATTCTATATTGTCCAGTTCTATTTCATTAAGGATCGCACCTATGCTTTTCGAAGAAATAGATTCAAGGTATTTTATAGAGTCCAGATCCGGTTGTTTAATTACAGATTTAGCTGAGAATACGGTTAGTACAGAACTAACGAACTCTGATAATTCCCTGGAATCTGAATATGAGTTAAGCGCTGCTCCTTCCATCAAGATAAAATCATAACGCTCTTCAAGACTTGTTATCATGCATTTCATTCTATCAGCAGAAAAAATTTCTGACGGCGAATAATTACCTCCCTCACAACCAATAATGTCCACATTCGCAACATCAGTTTTCGAAATTGCATCTTCTAAATTGCCTTTTTCATTAGCAAGGAGGTTTTCAAGAGAAGGTTTTGCTTTAAAACGCCTTGTCAGTTCGTTGTTAGTAAAGCTAGCATCAACCAAAATAACTTTTGACTTGCTATAACTTAGTGCAAGAGCCAATGAATTAATTAAGGTAGTTTTTCCTTCACCACTTTTGGTACTGGTAATGAGAAATGACTTTTTATTTCGTTGTTCAACCAAAAACCTGATCTTCCGTAGAGACTCTCGAAACAAATTAGCCTTCTTATCCAGTTTTGATCTATCAATTGTGAATAAATCATTAAGCCCCATTTTCTTAAAGTTCAATGCCACAAGAGAACCTGTAAGCGGCAGGCCAACTGTTTTTATGAAATTGGAGGTTGATTTTATTGAAACATCTACGTACTCTAATAAAATTATAATTAGCACGCAGATCACAAAAGTACTTATACCCGACAGCGCGGTTATAATTAGCCTTTTAGATGATTCTGGATCAGAAGCCGGTTGACCGAAAAGTACCTGTGTCATGGAATTACTGGCCGCTACAGATACATTCAGCGATTGGTTATATTTCTCTTGAGCATTCCTATATTCCTCACTTGCCAGGTTTAGCTCCCTTTCGAGTTCTGCAATACGAGCTTCTTTAGAAGCATATCCACCTACATTGCGCCTCAACTGGCTAAGCTGAGATTGTAAAGCAGTTAGATTTTGCTCACTGATCTTAAGTTCTACATCAAGTTGGTTTTTAGTTTCTACCAATTTATCCAATGCATCAGCATCTTCCATCTGCGAAGCCGAGGCAATTAGTGATTGTTGCCTATTTCTTAATACAATTAAAGAGTCTAATAATGCATCGTCCTTTGAACCTCCGGCCACATATTTTTGATTGAGGAGACTGATACTCTTTTTCAAAGACACTATCTCAGTAAAAATAGTATTGTTAACATTAGAGTTATCGGACGCCTTTATTCTATTCTCAACATCTTGCAATTGAAGCCTTATAGATCGAGCGTTCTTTTGTTCCTCCTGAACCTGAGATTCAAGGCTTGATATTTGTGAAATTTTACTTTCACTTTCAGCCGAAAAATTAAGTAAACTGTTAGTGGATTTATATACCCGTAGTTCCTCGGTAATTCGGTCAAGTTCTTCTTTTTTCTGACTAACAAGTTTTGAAAAGATATTCACCGACTCATCAGAACGTGCATTTGTTGTAAAAGCATTAAACCGCAAGAACTCCGAACAAAGAGTATTTACCATGTAACTCGACAGAAATGGGCTTTCAGTGTAAGCCACAATAGATACATAGTCAGTATTTTTTACTCTTGAAATACTTATCACTTCTTTTAAACTCTCAACGTCATAATCATATATTTCTAAAAGATCCAATGTACTCTTATCGGCTACCACATAGTTGTTTAACAACTTCATAGAATCCAGCTTGTTTTTCAAATTAGAAGTAACTTCAGATGTTTCTATTTTAGACAGTTCTAAGGCAACATCTTGATCTCCTTCTCCTGGTCTTCTAAAAGGAGTCTCAATATTATCTAAATCATGTTTAAGCAGATTATATGATAATAAAGAAAGCACCCTCGGTGAGTTAACCGTTTCAATTAAATTATTAAACTTCACATCCACCTCAAAAAGATTAAACCTTTCGGAAGTAAGCTGTACTTCGGGGGAAATAGTGAATCCGGTTGAAATTTGGGCAGAAGATCTATATGTTCTCTGGTAATCTGCTGTAAGAAAGAAAGCAGCAACCGCTGCTGTTAATGGAACTCCGATTAGAATCCATTTCCTCCTATAAAGAATAGTAAAAATTGTAATTAGGCTCATCTAATATATCAGCGCGAAAAAAAATCTAACTTTACTTTATTTGTTTCCGAAGATAGGGTGGAATCATTCATCTGAATCCTGGACAATGATACGCCACGACTTTGTAAAAAATAGGATACTTGAGAAAATCTCTCCATTTTAGTTTTCTCTTCTAAATTGTTACCGTGGTTATTCACAAGAATATAAATGTTATCCATCTCTTTAATTTTATTAGCAATTAACCACAAAGACTCTTTTTCCTGAGGTACGATTGCAAAAGAGCTATCATTATCAAAATGTATCTCCTGATTGGGAAGGAATCCAAAAATTTCAAGTAATTCACCTTTCGAAAGATAATTATAACTGGTAATACTTCTCATCTCTTCCTTACTTACCCTAGATGAGTAAATATCTAACTGCCCCTCCCTATTACTTGAATAGTAACAAACGGTATCTCCATAAATAGAAAAATAGGCATCAAAGGAAATTGAATTGATCGTTGAACCCAGATTTTCAGGTTTTGACCATACGGTCCAGCTATTATGAAGTCTTTCAGATTTGTAAATATCCGCATCACCAAACCCATCGTGTCCATTACTTGAAAAGTATAATGTTTTTCTGTCAGGTGATAAAAATGGTGACAACTCGAAACCTGCAGTATTAACTGTACTCCCCAAGTTTATTGGCAACTCCCAATTACCATTTTTATCCCTTAGTATCACATACAAATCCTCTTGTCCAGAAGATTCTTCTCCCTCCATTGATACAATTATAACGTCATAGCCAGGAGCCACATACAAATCGACAAACCCTTGACGAAGAATACCCTCTAATTCAATTACCTCAGGTTTTGTTAATGATCCATTTAACCCCTTTGAAAAGGCGATCCCGCTTGCCTTATTATAGCTATTCAAAAGGTAAAAGATGTTTGAATTTTCGCTAATGCCTACCAGTGCATTATTTTCCTTATTATTCCATTTTCCGATTTCATTTGTAATGGTCAAAGAATCATCACTCAGGGAGCATCGCCAAATATCACTGCCATAGTTAAGTCCTCCAACATTATCACTTGAGAATGCCCGGGTAAAATAAAGGTATTCGCCATCAGGTGATAATAACGGCTTCATTTCATCGCTCTGAGAGTTAATTTGGGTCTCTACCTTCCTAAGTGAATCAAAATGCAAGTTTTGCCCAAAACTCTTCGTCACCATTAATCCCATCAGAATCATTACTTTGTAAATCTTCATTACCACAGCAACTCCTTAAAATTATAGGGGTTTGCTAATTTCAAATTTAGCACAAGCTCATGATTAACTACATTAAAAGTACTTAAGGCGCCCACAAAATAGTCATACGAATAGTTTAGGTATACGTTGTCCTGAACTCTAAGACCCAAAAAGCCAGAAAGTCGGTCATTGCTATCATATCCTGCGCCAAGGGTCAACCTATTCTTGTACTTCAGCCGTGCATTTGCAGCCCAATAGAACTCGCTCAATGACGTGTAAACTCCCAGAACGCCATAACTGAGATCTATCGAACTACTTATTGGAGTCTTATGGTTTACGAAAGCATGATATGTTTTTTCGGCATCTAAGGTCAGCAAGTCTTCACTATCAAATTCTTGATTAACCAAACTATTCGCAGAAATGGCGACCAGCAGGTTATCGGAATAAGCAGAGGCGCCAAAGTCTACAAGATAGCGGTTTTGATTTCCTCCGTTAGCCATTAAGTTTTGGATAAAAAGGTCAGAATCATCTCGCACATTATATTTGGCGAAGTCAATACTATTTTGTTCGAATTTGATTGACGAGCCAAATGATAATCTCCATTTAAGAGTGAGAGGTAAATGGTAAGCATACCTAACCCCTGCGTTAAATGTCTTTAACGCACCTGTTTCATCAGCTCGCACCGAGATACCCAACCCATGCTTTCGTTTTAACTTCTGATTCTGATCTATCCGATCATACCGTTTCGTATCACTCACCCTAAGTGAATTATTCTTATAGACAGAAGAAGGAACCTGGCCAAAAGACTTATCAATAGACAAAAAGGCGCTATTATCACCAGAGTCAAAATCTCTCCATAATTGCTTATAACCCAGAGATATATCCAGGTATGATTCAATTCCTGTAATACCTGGGTTTATATCAGTTGGGTTTAAAAAAAATTGGCTGAAAGTTCTGTCTTGGCCATAAACATTTGATACCAAAGTAGATAGGAATAAAATCAGTATATTTTTAAAACTGTTCATTTTAAAATAGCAACAACACCTTTGTATTCTCTTTTTCCATCATTTAAATCAATAGTATAAAAATAACTATCAGCAGGAAGAGCACTTGAATTGTAAGTTCCATCCCATTCACAATCCTGTTCATTACACTCAAATACCAAAAGACCATCACGATCAAATACTGAAATATTAATTTTCGTGTAAAACTGGAGATTCACAAAATCCCAGGTATCATTTACTCCGTCGTTATTTGGAGTAAATGCATTTACAATATCTAATTCAGGGAAAACTTCAGAGATGATAATAGATCTGGAAAAAATATCACTTTCCGCCTCTCCATCATCTAAGACTATATCTATACGTTTGGTTGAGAGATCCGCTTCACCAGTAACGGGGCTGCTAAAGAGAACATTTTTTAAAATATTTTCATAGTTAGATTTGCTTCCTTCGCCCTGAACAGTTAAAACTCCCGATTCAAAATCAAATACACTTTCAATGTTCTCATTTACAAATTCGCTGCCAAGAGAAAGCTCGTCGCCTCTGGCATAATTACTTGCAATAGTAATTTGAACCCTTTCGATACTTGTATCATCTACATCATTGATGGTAGCCTGGCTGGTAATAGCCACTCCAGGATCCCCTAGACTATATTCAATAGCATCATTTTCAAGATTATCAATAACCGGCTTATCATTAACACTTTCCAAGACAAAAGATAGTTCAGCATCATCTTGGGCAGTAGAGAGCCCATCGAATATGTTATACATAAATTCATCCTCCCCTGAGAAATTAAGCGTTGGATGATACAACAACAGTTCTCCTACTAAATCCAGGGTATCTCCTGGTGCATAAGGTACTCCTTCCATGGATAGTAATTCACCATTGGCGGGAAGAGATTTAATAATAATCCCGTTAATAGGGTCATTATCGAGGTCAAAGTATGCGCCTTCGAACAACGTAAGCGGCAGCATAACCACGGAGTCTTCCTTTGTAAGGACCTCAATATCTGATACTTGAGGTGCGTTATTAACAGTAAAAGTAAAACTCTGAATGGCTTGTTCTCCTGCCACATCTTCTACCATCAATTCAACAGACAAGCTCATAGGATTACTGGGAACTACGCCCGATAAAACTCCGGTACCATCACCATTATCAACAAAATTGAGGAAGGAAGGGACCTCAAGCGCTGATATAGATAATATGTCGCCCACATCGATGTCATCCGCAATCACTGAATATCTGTAATTCTCTTCAACAACCAACCTAAGATTAGGAGTACTTGTAAAGAAGGGAGCGTCATTGGTATTAGAAATAAGTAAATCAAATTCTTGTACCACTTTTATTCCGGAAAGGTCTGTCACCAGTATTCTGACTGTTTCAGTCCCTACATCCTCATTTTCAGGTATGCCAGATAATTCAGCCGTACCATTTCCATTATCAACAAGGCTCAGCCATTCAGGTAAGTTATCAGATGAAAATTCGAGCACATCCCCGACATCTACATCGTTGGCTTCAATCGTATATGAGTAGGGCTCATCCTCATTAATTGTAGTAATAGGTGTGGTGACGATTATCGGCTGATCGTTAACATTGACCACATTTAAGTCAAAAGATTGGACTGAAGTCGCACCGGAATCATCAGATACGGTCAGGCTAATTTCATAAACGCCAACCTCATCATTAGTAGGCAAGCCGATAATTGTTGTATCGGAATTATCAAATATCAACCAATCCGGTAAGGAGCCTCCAAAATCAAAGGATAAAACATCCCCATAGATAGCATCGTCATCTGTAGCAATAATTTTATAGAGATATGAATTGTCTTCATCAACGGAAGTGATTGCAATAGAAACTATCTCCGGAGCATCATTTATATTTAGCACCTGAACGTCAAATTCTTGTAAAACGCTCTGGCCTGCTCCACCCCCATCCGTAGCACGAAGCGAAATACTATGCATACCAATGTTTTCATTAGTTGGTAAACCAGATAGTTTTCCGGTACCATCACCGTTATCATTAAAAGACAGCCAGCTTGGGATAATTGGACTTTCCAGAACCACCGTTTCGCCAACATCCGGATCTGTAACTTCGATAATGTATTCATAATTCGCATCCTCATTAACCACTATTACAGGTGTTGAAACAAAAACTGGTGGGTCATTGGTGTTATCAGCCGTTATTGAGAAAGACTGTGTATCAACAGAACCTTCATTATCTCTAACTTCAAGAACAACAGGATGCACACCCAGATCCGAATTTGATGGGGTACCATAAAGAGAGGCGGTACCGTTACCATTATCTGTAACGTTTAACCATGAAGGTAAGACGGTGGCGGTTATGTTTCTCATATCTCCGACATCCGGGTCCAACGTTATGATATCATAGGTATATTCAAGTCCTTGCTGAGCTGTTATTAAAGGAGCGGACACAAATAGAGGCTGATCATTCACATTTGCCACAGTAATTGTAAAGTTTTGATTAGTCTCTGCTCCGGCAACATCTACCACCTGTAACACTATTGGGTGATCTCCAACATCATCATTATCCGGAATACCTGCTAATCGTGCCGTTCCGTTGCTGTTATCTACCAAGTTAAGCCACTCGGGAACAGATAAGCCAGTGATATTCCTCGTATCGCCAAAGTCCTCATCTGTCGTAACTATATTGTATTCATAAAGTATGTCTTCTGTGGCATCAACAACGGGTGAGCTTGTAAACATAGGTGGGTCATTGGCATTACCAACACTAATTGTAAATAGCTGCTCTACCGCGGCGCCTGCAACATCAGTCACTCTTAATACCACATCATGATCACCTGAATCATCATTTTGTGGAACTCCTGACAAACTGGCTGTTCCATTACCAACATCATTAAAATTTAACCAAGCAGGCAAAGTGGTGGCTTCAATAATCAATGCATCACCCAGATCAGGATCGGTGGTGGTAATACCATAGTTATACTGCTGATCCTGAACGGCCGCTAAATCAGGTTGTGATGTAAAGCCCGGTGCGTCATTAACATTGTCTACGGTGATAGTAAAACTTTGACCAACCTTTGCTCCGACAGCATCCTCAACCTCTAAAACTATCGAGTGATCACCTACGTTTTCATTTAAAGGTGTTCCTTGTAGCAAGGCAGTTCCGTCACCATTATCTGTTATAACCAGCCAATTTGGTTTCGACAAAGCGGCTATTGTTCTTGTATCACTGTCATCAGGATCTTGTGTAGTAATACCGTAACTATACAAATCATCTTCGTCAATCAAGGTCAGTGGAGCGCTTGTAAATGACGGCGGATCATTTGAATTATCAACGTTAATGACGAAAGTCTGATCAATAGAAACACCAGCTAAATCAGTAACTCGTAGGGTCACAGGACTTGGGCCTAGATCAGCATTAGAAGGTATTCCCAGCAAAACCCCAAAACCGCCGCTATTATCAGCAAAAGACACCCATGACGGAATATCAATTGCGCTTAAAGTTAAAATATCTCCCTGATCATCGTCAATAGCAATAATATCATACTGATAAGTAGCATCTTGTATCGCTCCGGTCCTAGGTGTACTGGTAAATGATGGAGCGTCATTCGTATTTACCACTGTGATGGAAAAACTCTGATTCACGTTGGCGCCAATACCATCCTTTACATTAAGGACCACACTTACCGTCCCTACATCCGAGTTTTGAGGAGTACCGGACAGCGCTGCAGCGCCATCTCCATCATCAACCAAAATCAACCAGTCTGGTTTAGATAGAGCAGTAATTATACTAAAGTCCCCTACATCCGGATCATCAGTCACAATATTGTAAGTATAGGTATCATCCTCATTGATCGATGTAGGAGCGGTACTAGTAAAGAAAGGAGGGTCATTCGAATTATCAACGTTAATCTGAAATATTTGCTCAACAGCCGCGCCCGATGCATCCTCAACAACCAGAGTTACATCATTTAGACCAAGGTCGGAATTGGTTGGAGTCCCTTGGAGGGTAGCCAATCCATTGCCATTATAGTCAAAATTTAACCAGCTGGGGGTAGTAGTTGCATTAACAACGATTGCATCTCCGAGATCCTCATCTGTTGCTACTATATCATAAGTATATAAGACATCTTGTAACGCAATTGAAACAGGGATCGTGACAAATTGAGGAGCGTCATTGGTGTTATCCACTGTTATCGTGAAATTCTGATTTACATTGGCGCCAAGGGCATCTTCAACGTTTACGACTATCGTCGAACTACCAACGTCGTTATTTAAAGGTATTCCGGATAGTAATCCCGATCCATCGCCAAAATCCTCTAAACTAATCCAATCCGGACCTGATAATAAAGTAATTTCTCGTGTATCACCAATATCAGGATCAGCAGTATTAATATTGTAAGTATACAGTAAGTCTTCAGAACCGCTTGTTACGGGGTCGCTTGTAAATGAAGGGTCATCATTTATATTGTCCACATTGATTACGAATGATTGATCGACTGAAGCGCCGGAAGCATCTGTCACCTGAATTTGAACCGTATTTGAGCCCAAGTTAGCGTTTGCCGGTGTTCCGGTTAAGCTCGCACTTCCGTTGCCATTGTCGGTTAAAACGAGCCATGACGGAATCATAATGGGATTTATGATCCTCGAATCACCAAGATCCGGGTCCATTGTAACAATATTATATGAATATTGTACATCTTGTATCGCCCCTGTTATTGGTACACTGGTAAATACCGGAGGGTCGTTTGTATTTGTAACCTCAATAGCGAAGTTTTGGTTTGCATTATCCCCGGAAGCGTCTTCAACGTTTAGAACCACATTGGACAAACCCACATCTTGATTTTCCGGGGTACCTGTAAGTATGGCTGTCCCATCGCTATTATCAGTCAACTCAAGCCAGTTTGGAAGTACCAGCGCTCTAATAATTAAAATATCTCCGGCATCAGGATCGGACGTTGATACAGCGTAGGTATAAATATCATCTTCGATGGTTTGTGTTATTGGATTACTGGTAAACGTTGGTGGGTCATTGGCATTATTTACAGTAATTATGAAATTCTGATTAACAAAGGCTCCGGATTCATCAGTAACTCTAAGGCTGACCGAGTTAGCGCCTAAATTGGCATTGGTAGGTGTACCTGAAAGCAGCGCGGTGCCAGATCCTGTTGCAGAAAAGTTTAACCAGGAGGGAATAGAATTTTGGGTAATAGTTACCTGATCCCCTTCATCAACATCGTCGCCTTGAATAGAATACGTATAAGATACATCTTCAAACGCTGCTGTTATCGGATTAGAGTTAAAAAATGGCACGTCATTAGTATTCGTAATTGTAACTGTAAAGTTTTGGTTAACGTTAGCTCCGATGGCATCTCTCACGTTTAAGACAATACTAAAAGTACCTACTTCATTATTGGTAGGTATCCCGGATAAGTTGGCAGTCCCATCTCCATTATCTACCAGAATTAACCAATCCGGAATGGACAATCCCGATATAGTTCTTGTATCGCCTGCATCCGGGTCAATGGTGATAATATCATAAGTGTAAAGATTGTCTTCCACTCCTGATATTTCAGGGCTACTTGTAAACGACGGTGCATCGTTCGCGTTATCCACATTTATTGTATAATTCTGATCCGCAAATGCTCCGTTGATATCAGCAACTCTTAAAGCGACCGGATTACTCCCAAAATCCGAATTAGACGGTGTACCGGTCAAAACCGCTGTACCATTTCCATTATCTATAAAAGATATCCAACTTGGTAAATTCAGGGCGGTTATAGACCTATTATCGCCAATGTCCGGGTCACTTGTGGAAACATTGTATGTATATTCCAAACCTTGAAGAGCCGCCGTAACCGGTAAAGTTGTGAAAGAAGGCGGGTCATTTGTATTTGCAACGATTATGGTGAAATTTTGATTAACATTTGCACCGCTGTTGTCTCGGACATTTAATACTATGCTGGCGGCACCTACGTCCTGATTAGCCGGAGTACCTGATAGCACCGCGGAACCGTCATTGTTGTCAACCAGAATAAGCCAATTAGGCTTTGAAAGGGCTCTTATTTCAAGCAAATCACCCACATCAGGATCACTTGTTATGATGGTATAAGAATATAACGCATCCTCATTAACTTCAGTGACGGGTGGGGAAATAAATGAAGGCGGATCATTCGAGTTATCAACGGTAACTGTGAAGTCTTGATCGACGAAAGCTCCTGAATTATCACTTACACGTAATCTAACTTGATTAGCCCCAACATCATCATTGGTAGGAATTCCACTCAATGTAGCTATTCCATCGTTATTATCTACCAGAGATAACCAATCGGGCTTTATCGGAGCAGTAATGATTAGAGCATCGCCAACATCATCGTCATCAGTAGTAATGTTATATATATAGCTAATACCTTCAGTGGCCGCTGTAATTGGAACGGAAATAAAGAAAGGAGAATCATTACTGTTGTTAACGACAATATCGAAAAATTGAGTATCATCGTTGCCATTGTTATCTACCACCCTAAGAACAATACCTTCCGTACCTATATCACTATTGGTAGGTGTTCCGAACAATCGGGCGGTACCATCTCCATTATCATCTAATTGTAGCCATGAGGGTAATGAAACCGGACTGGAAATGGTCAAAACATCCGAAGGGTCAGGATCGTTAGCCACAATATTGTACTCATATAAGACATCCTGTACAGCGCCTGTTACAGGACTATCAGCGAAGACAGGATCGTCTTGTACAGCATTTACAGTAATGAAAAAAGTTTCTATAGCACTTGTGTTATCACTAGGCGCTGCGTCAGAACCATCATCCGATAGAAAAACATCAACCTCGGCAACACCAAAAGCATCAGGAGCGGTATTAAAGGACAGCTGACCTGCAGCTGTCACGGTCGGGTTCTGTGAAAAAGTGAGATTGCCAGAGTTAATTTGAACGTTAGTATTAAAACTGAGTACTTGAGAAATTTCATCAGAGCCTCCTCCTTTTTGAATATTTGTGGCCCATGAATTTATAATCTGGGTACCGGCATCTTCATTAACGGTAACATCCGAACCTTTGGTAAAACTCGGAGGATCGTTAACTGCATTTACAGTTATGACCAGGTTTACAGGATCGCTTTCATTGACACTAGGTAAAGTTGAAGAACCGTTGTCTTTAAGGATAACCTCGAAATTTGCTGTGCCGTTAGTATTTGGTACGACTGCAAAGATCAACGCTCCACTTACAGGATCGATTTCAGGAAGTTGATCAAAACCAAGATTATCCGAAGGGCTTATGCCAGTTAGAATTATCTCGAATTCAAGTGATTGTGACAATTCATCATTCCCTCCACCCTTTTTAATTGAGCTGGCCCAATTTGTAATAGTCTGAAGACCTGCATCTTCGTTTATTGTAGGGTTGATACCACGTGTAAATACGGGTGCATCATTAACAGCATCTACGGTAATTATAAAGGACTGTACGGCACTTTCATTTACATTGGGAAGTACTCCAGGCCCCGAATCAAACAGTTTGACATTAACTGTTGCCGAGCCATTTGTATTTAATGCCGTTCGAAAGCTAAGCTCGCCAAATGAGTTGACTGATGGCAACGTGGTAAAAGATAGATTCCCATTAGTTGTGACAACATCAACCTCAAAAAAGACGTCTTGATCCGCTTCAGACATTCCAGGACCCGGCGAAATATCGGTTGCCCACGCTGCGAATATTTGTAATCCTGCATCTTCATTTACTACCAAATCTGCTCCTTTCGTAAAAGATGGCGGGTCATTAACTGCCTGCAAATCAACTTGGATTATCTCATCTAAAAATAAGCCTCCTGTATCAAAAGCTCGGATCACGATATCTGCCAAACCAGACGCATCTGCATCAAAATCTAAAGTTAGAATATTAGTATTTAGTTGAACCAGATCAAAAATTTCTGGATTACTGTTTGATTCTACATTGAAGGTTAAATCAGTATCATCATCTTCGACATCGTCAAAGAAGTCATATAAATTTATTAAGACATTGGAAGCATCTTCTAGAGCCACTACGGGGGGTATCCCTGGACTAGTAGGCGGTCCATTGACAAACAAAGTAGCGGAGTTGGAACCCTGGTAGTTAAGTTCATCAATGGTAGCTACTACTGAATAGGTTCCCGGGTTAGTGGGAACTGTAGCGCTACCGTTGTAGGTTACGGCTACAGTCAAACCAGAGGGAGCAGTTGATGTGGTTACTGGTTTAGGGTTCCCATCAAAGTTTTGGTTTAAATTACTAATGTTAACGGTTGCTGCAGCCTTGGTGATAGTTAAGGTACCGTTAATCAAATTAAATGAATAGTTATTATCAGTTCCCCCTGATAATGAAATTAGATATGCGCCTACATCACTGAATTGTGAAGCGGATGTCGAAATAGATGGAATATTATCAATATCACCGGGGTCATCACCGTTTAAAAAACCGGAATAAGTGACGGTCAGTGGCGGGTTAATCGTTCCAAATATCTTGCTCTTATCCTCAGCGGTAGCCGTTAATGGCGCCGGCGTAATGGTTAACGTGCCATCGACATGATTGAATGCATAATTATCGTCTACTCCGCCAGAGGCGGTAATGGCATAACCACCAACATCTGAAGTTACCGTAGCTGCTGTGGAAGCAGTAGGTGCAGTCGTCAGATCGGAAGCATCATCTCCATTCACAAAGCCCAGGTAAGAAACGGTTAACGCTGGATTTGAAGAACCATAAGTCCTGCTCTGATCATCAGCCGTTACTGTTAAGATAGCTTGATTGACCGTGAGTGTGCCATTTACCAAGCTCAGCGTATAATTTGTGGCGCCGCCGCTCGATAATGTAACAGGATAAGCGCCTACTCCGCTCGTTATGGTTGCACTGGTACTGATATCCGGGGCCGTGATGTCTGCCTCGGTGTCTCCATTCAGAAATCCACTATAGGCAATGGTTAGCGCCGGGTTCGCTGAACCATAGGTCTTGCTCTTATCTTCTGCAGTGGCCGTTAATGGAGCCGGGGTGACGGTTAACGTGCCATCGACATAATTGAATGTATAGTTATCGTCTACTCCGCCAGAGGCGGTAATGGCATAACCACCAACATCTGAAGTTA
>ERZ1740070.52-NODE-52-length-87864-cov-16.621371_pt1 | contig 87864 bp, 83 predicted proteins | sample MGYA00581734_ERZ1740070 | MGnify/ENA primary metagenome ERZ1740070 (study PRJEB43018, sample SAMN04849744) | marine metagenome | isolation source: floating plastic debris | place: Pacific Ocean | collected 2008-09-01 | study: EMG produced TPA metagenomics assembly... | reverse complement strand
AGGAGCAAAATGGTCTCTTCTAAGTTCCCTAATTGTGTCATTATTATTTCTTCAACAGATGTAGAATATATTTCTTCAATATTTGTAGAACGTGGTTGAGTAGAAAAGGTTTAGATTATTTCAACATTTGTAGAACCAATAATTTAGACGGTGATGTAATAAAGTCGAATCATGAAAGACTAACTTGAAAAATTGATTATGGAAACTCTATGGACTGAATTCTGGTGGTTGTTTTTACTATTATTCCTGATTTTTTCAGATGATTCCTCAAGAAAGAAGAATAAGGACAAGGCTAAACCATATTAACCTCGAAAACATGTCGCATTCCTTCTAACGTTAAATTGGGTTCTACGGCATCAAATCTGTCTTGTAAGGGTTCTAATACCTTAGAAAGACCCCCTGTCGCTACCACTTTAAGCCGACTGCCCAGTTCTTCATCTATCCTGTCGATCATTCTTTCCACCAGGCCTACATAGCCCCAAAGTATTCCTGACTGGATGGCGGTTGTGGTATCTCGCCCGATGACGGAATCAGGAAGCTCGAGTGGAATTTCACTGAGTTTTGCTGTATTATCTGCCAGTGATTTCATGGCTAACTTCAGCCCGGGAATAATATTAACACCGAGAATATCTCCTTTTGATACCACCGTAAATGTCAGCGCTGTGCCAAAGTCTACTACCATACAGTCCGATTTAAATAACTCATAGGCAGCGGCGGCATCACATACGAGATCACTTCCGATTTTATCAGGGTGTGGCACCGATAGTGATAATTTTGAATAGCTATCCGGAGTAATTAAGTAGGGCGATACTTTGAATTTAAGAGCTAGCTGTTCTTGTATAACTTTAGTGAAAAACGGAACCACGCTACTAATTACAATGGACTCAACCGGTAATCCATGTAGGTGATCATTGAGTAAAACATACAGCTGATCCTGAGCTTCATCCTTTGAATCGATGCGCCAGGTGTCTTTCCACTCCCCACTGTAGAGGCCAAAGGTGGCGTTTGAGTTTCCTATGTCTACCGCTAATATCATGTGCTAAGGCCTGTATTTTGATTCGTTGAAAATCTGTTGTGGCGCCCTGATATTCATTAGCTCTATCAATGTAGTTTCGGGCTTACGTTGAAAATAAGCATTTACAATTTCCCAACCTAACCAAGTTCCTATTCGACCCGGGGCTTTATTCCCGATATCATACGTTTTTGGCCGGTCCTCTATGTATTTCCTCTTCACCTCATGATCGGTTTCATACAAAATCCGATTCTCTACAAAATGGGCCCATATAGTGCCCTTATTTTCTCTAACGCCTTGCATTTCCTCTCCGGTATACCAAATCATGACACTATCCGGTGTGCACGGCATCATACGCTTCGCAAAATAAAATGACTTGCCATAGGCAATCATATCTGCCAGCACCGTATTATCACTTACGTCTGTTTTATTATACCTTGGCATAATGCCGTACAGTAACATAATAGAAGGTGTAATGTACTCCGGTGAATACCTTCGTAAAATATAATTATACATGTTTTTGGGTCTGAACTTAGCGCCTGCGCCCAAATAGTAATCCAGGCCAATAACGATCAAAGAATCAGAAATATACATATCATGCAGCAAACCCGTAGCTACGGTTTGTATTCTGGGGGTCTTCGTATCGGGATAGTAATATTTCAAGTGCTTAAACGCAGATTCAAGTTCTTCGGTCAATATGGACAGGTCCCCAAAAACACGATCAATCTCTGCGCCTAAAGTGTCAATATACGGGTTAGAAAACAGTTTGAATAACCCATCTACCATTATTGAATCGTTCGGATAATTGCTGCGTTGTAGAAAAAACTCACTGATAATCGGTTGTTCATGAATCATTTGCTCAAGCTCCTTCCGGCTGGCTACGTTGAGCATTTTCTTGTGCAATTGCTCAATGGTCAGATCAATTTCTACTCTTGATATATCGGGCTGCTCAACACATTCGTTGTAAGAGGTAGATTTACATGCCCAAAAGCCAACAAAACAAAAAACTACTGGTAAGAATCTGTTCACCTATATCCGAGAATTAAAACGTTGCGGTTAGTTTTACAAAACGCTAAAGTAAAAAATTTTATATGTCTAAATACGTCCTCATAACCTGTCTGTCATTAGTATCGATCATTTCTGCCAATGCTCAGTTTAAATTAGGAATACAATTTAGTCCGACTTTATCTACTAACAGGATTGAAGCCAATTCAGACTCGCTCAATCTGGACACGGACGGTACGGGTCTCAGAATGGCCCTGGGGCCAATCATAGATTATCAGATAAAGGACAATTATTATTTTAGCTCGGGTTTATTATTCGTTTCAAAGCGTGTGGGTGTTGAGGCCACACGAGTAGACGGATCAGGCTTACCAAACAGAGAAACATATAGCCTTCAATATCTGCAAGTACCTATCTCCCTGAAGTTATTTACAAACGAGATAAGCATAGACAAAAAATTTTATTTCCAGATGGGTACAACCATGGAGTTTGCGATTGATGAAAAAAGCAAAGAAGATGAAAACTTCCTGATTGAAGACTTTGCCCTTTTTGATGCTTCACTGTTACTGGCATTTGGGCTTGAATATCGCCTCGGCGTTAACACTACACTTTTCGGGGGCTTCAGCTATCACCGTGGGCTATTCAATGTTGTTAGCGATCAAGTGGCCCTGGATACCGACCTGAGATTTAAAAACGACTACTTGGGATTGGACGTAGGTATTAAATTTTAAACTGCCTTCCTATTGGTCATGTCCATTATCTGCTGTCTTGCAAACGAAGGATCATAGTTACTATAGAATCCTGAAAGTATTTTATGAGCGATGTGCGAGTAAATCAACTCTTCATCACTTTTTCCTTCTTTGCCTAGCCAGAACACTCTTTTCGGGTGTTTTTTCATATCGTTGATGTACTCAACTGCTTTCTGATATTGCTCTTTGGTATAAGACAGCTTAAATGTAGTTTCTACCGTTTCCATGACTACAATTTTATTTTCAATCTGCAAAAAATAAAAAATTCACACTGAGGTAACACTCATTTTCTCCAAAAAGTTGATAATTGATGCATGAACAGCATAAAGGTAGCTATTGCGCAATATGCCTCAGTCCATTTAGATCTGCCCAAAAGCATGAAACGCCTGGAGGAGATTGTGGAAGAGGCCAAATCCAAATCAGTGAAACTATTAGTTTTCGGAGAGACCTGGTTATCCGGCTACCCGGCATGGCTGGATAACTGCCCGGACGTAGCTAATTGGGACTCAGAGCCTATGAAAGAGGCATACCTAAAGCTTAGAAAAAGTAGTATTGAAGTAGGAGGCATACAAACCGATAAAATAGCAGAGTTGGCAAAATCTGCCAACATGACTATTGTTATAGGGGCCAATGAAATCGTAAAAAAAGTAAAAGCCAGCGGTACCGTATTTAATGCCTTACTCACCTTTAATGAAAAGGGGGAATTAGTGAATCATCACCGCAAGTTGGTGCCTACGTACACGGAAAAAATGATCTACGGCCATGGCGATGGTCATGGACTCCAAGCTGTTGATACGGCTATTGGTCGAGTTGGCGGTCTGGTCTGTTGGGAACATTGGATGCCGCTAACACGTCAGGCCCTTCATGATACGGATGAAGATATTCATGTTGCAGTCTGGCCAACCGTTCATGAACGTCACCAGATCGCTAGCAGACAGTATGCTTTTGAAGGCAGGTGCTTTGTATTGGCCGCGGGCCAGCTCCTACGGGTAAAGGACTACCCTCCTCATCTATCGAGGCCTGATAATTTATTCCCGGATGAGCTTGTTCTAAGAGGCGGAAGTTGCATTATAAATCCTCGTGGCGAATATATTGTAGAACCACTCTTTGAAAAAGAGGGTTTGGTCATTGCCGAAATTGATTTGGATTTGCGAACGAAAGAGCAAATGACTTTGGATACCAGTGGTCATTACCAACGGAATGATGTCTTTGACTTAAAAGTCAATAAAAGTAGGAAAATATGACTTTGCAAGAGCGCTTCTTTAGACCTGTGGACAATAGCCCACTTGTTCTTTTTAGGATGATCTTCGGTTTTCTTCTGTTTGCTGAGGCCTGGGGCGCCATTGCCACAGGCTGGGTAAAGAAGGCTTTCATTACTCCGGATTATACCTTTCCATTCATAGATTTCCCGTGGCTTCAGCCACTTCCCGGTTACAGCATGTATGCCTACTACATTATAATGGGTATTGCCGGTCTATTGGTGATGCTGGGTTTCTATTATCGTTGGGCCATAGGCATTTATGCCGTGATGTGGGCCGGTGTCTATTTCATGCAAAAAACGAACTACAATAATCACTACTACCTACTCATGTTGTTGAACTTCATGATGTGGATGGTGCCCGCGAACCAATACGGTTCACTTGATGCTAAAAGAAATGCCGATGTCAGAAGTTTAACATGCCCCCAATGGTGCATTTGGTTCTTTTCTGGAACTATGGCCATTGTTTATTTCTATGCTTCGGTAGCTAAAATGTATCCGGAATGGATAGAAGCTAAGCCCATAAGTATCTGGTTCAATAACAAAAAGGATTATTGGCTCATCGGGCCGGTACTGACCGTCCCTTGGTTCCAAAAATTTGTGGCTTGGGGCGGTATTCTCTATGATCTTTTCATCGGACCCGGGCTCATCTGGAAAAAGACGCGTAAATATGCATTCATTGCCTCAATTTTATTTCACCTTTTCAACTCGGCGGTGTTTCAAGTGGGCATCTTTCCATACTTAGGAATTGCCATTGGCGCTTTCTTTTTTGATCCTGAAGTGGTCAGGCGCATTTTCTTCAAAAAGAAACCTTCATTAGAAGGCAAATCCATCGATCCTTATATGTATCCTGTTCAGCAATGGAAGTTTTATTTCATGGCTACCTACTTGAGTATTCACTTCTTGTTGCCTTTAAGGCATTGGCTCTATTCGGGCAATGTGAACTGGACCGAAGAGGGACACCGCCTGGCATGGCACATGATGCTGAGAGTAAAATCAGGATATGTTAAATTCAATGTGCGAGACAATGATACAGGAGAAGAATGGCAAATTAGGCCTCAGGAATATTTAACTGCAAAACAATCACGGTCCATCGCCACACGGCCAGATATGCTTTGGCAGTTCGTACAGATCCTGAAAGAAGACCTGCAATCTAAAGGGCGCCGGAATATATCCATTTATGCCGATGGTAAAGTAAGTTTGAACGGAGCACGCCACGCCACCTTATACGATCCGCAATATGACCTGGCAGACACGGAATGGCGCCGATTCAAATCGTCCGAATGGCTTATTCCCCAAAAAGATAATGACTAAAAGCTTAATTCGTTGCCAACCCACTGGCGGCATCCCTTTGTTTACTTTCTGCGCTGGGTTCAATTGCTTCCTCCTGGCACGATGCGGTAATGCATAGAACAAACCCTAGTGTAACGAATAAAACGATTGGCCTTAAAATCTTCATGGCTTTATGCTTTGATGATGTATTTTTCGTACTAGTTATAAGTTTTGAACATAATATACATTCAAAAGTTGATTAACTCAATGTTTAAGGTATTAGAATATATCATTTGACTTGTGCAGACTTCTAAATGTTGATGAAAACGTATGATAGAAAATTTAGCTAATTGGATCGAGGTTCTTTTTGGATTAACCGTGCTTCTCACCCTATGGCTGTACTGGCTCGCCAATCCAGGTTCCGGAAGGTTGATTGGCTGGACCGTTCTTTTAGCTGTAATTCATTCCACAGCTGCCTACCTGGGATTCTATTCAAACTTTGAGGCAATACCTCCCAGGTTTTTATGGATCATTATTCCTTCCACCCTTATTGTGCTATACGGGCTTTTGCCATCTGTAAGAAAAAAGGTTATGGAGAACCGGGATTTATATTTGAGTCCGTTTTTGCATATCATTCGTGTGCCGGTAGAGATCGTTTTGCTTTATCTATTTTATTACGGCGCTGTCCCTGAATTGATGACCTTTGAAGGTAGAAATTTTGATGTTCTGGCCGGTATTACAGCGCCTATTATGGGAGCGCTTTATGTGCGTAATAAAGTGTCGAACATGGCGATGATCGCCTGGAATATCACTTGCCTTGGCCTGGTTTCTTTTATATTAACCAATGGCATACTATCCGCTCCGCTTCCATTTCAGCAGTTTGCTTTTGATGAGCCAAACGTAGGTGTGACTTATTTTCCATTTGTGCTGCTTCCGGCAATTATTGTTCCCATGGTTATGTATACACACATTATTGATTTATTAATATTAATTAAAAAGATCAAAGAGAAATAAGCAATGGATCCAAAAGACATCGTTATCCACTGGGTGGAACTATTCAATAAACAGGACGCTAACGGATTAGCTGAACTCTATCATGAAGATGCCATCAATCATCAGGTGGCCTTTGATCCGTTAGAGGGAAGAGAAGCTATACGACAAATGTTCAAAGATGAATTCGCTTCGGCAGACATGTCCTGCATCGTAGAAAACATATTTCAGGATGGTGAATGGGCCATGTTGGAATGGAAAGATCCTCTGGGTCTCAGAGGCTGCGGTTTCTTTCATATTGTGGGTGACAAAATCAGGTTTCAAAGAGGGTACTGGGATAGGCTTTCTTTTTTGAAGCAGCAAGGACTGCCTATTCCGGACTAATCATTCACTTCTTAATGTTTCTGTTGGGTTTGTAATTGATACTTTGTAAAGATTAGCGGTAATGGTTAACAAAATAACTGACGTGAGCAAAATTATGGAGGGTACTATGATTTTATAGTCAATGGCTACAGGATAGGCATTCACTTCTTTTAAATAACCTTCAACTAGATTTTGACTTAAGGGGGCAGCAATCAGCATCGATACACCAAGAATAATCACATAGGGTTTGTTGGTCAGCAAAGCCAGGTCTGTCATTCTAGCTCCTAAAACCTTTCTTAAGCTAATCTCTTTAAGTTTTTTGGAGATCATCAATGAAACCAGCCCAAAGAGACCTATGGAAGAAAGAAGTATACTTATCACGGCAAAGGTGATCAGGCTGTTAGTAGGTATAGCCATCTCTCTGAAAAAAGGGTCGAACATATCGGCCTGGAGGTATCCGTTATAAGGATAGTCCGGAAACTGCCGTAGCCACATTCTTCTGACATCGCCATCTAACTGAGCTAAATTGCTTGCTTCCGTACGCAAGATAATAAACCGGTTCTCACTCTCTTTTGATAACGAGAAGGACACTGCTTCAATGGGAGAATAAAAATTCCGATAATGAAAGTCTTTTACAACACCAATTATTTCATATCGATTGCCATTTTCATCAGCCATGGATGATGGAAGCTCTTGAATAAAGTATTTCTTAGCGAACGCTTCATTTACAACCAATGAATTCCGGTCATTCCCCATATTTGGATCAAAACCTCTTCCATGAAATAACCGGATACCCATGGTGTTGAAATATTCGTCCGATACGGGATAATTAAGGGCCGTACTTTTTTCAGATGCCATATCAAAAGTAATGGCGCTGTTGTTTTTGCCCACATGTCGGGTTGCGCCGGCAATAGCGGTGACGTCTGAGCGTTGATGTAAATTATCACGGATGGCCAAAAACTGCTCTGATGATTCTACAGGAATAATGAGTAAACCATCCTGATCATAACCCCATGAAAGCCCCTTTTGATAGCTACTGTTTTGGTAAAATGCTATCCCCGAAAAAATGATAAGAAACGTAATTCCGAATTGAAGGCCTAAAAATAGTTTAAAGAGGACATTGCGGCTGTTACCAAATGTTTGCTTACCACTAAATATATTCACAGCGCTGAACGAAGAAATATAAAAGGCAGGATAACCTCCGGATATTAAACCAGTTATAACCGCAATTAGAAGCAGAAAAATCCAAAGTCTTGAATCCGTAAGATCTAAAGCAAAATCCAGAGGAAAGAAGGAACTAAAAAGTGGCATTAAAATAAGATACGAAATCAATAAGCCGGAAAGTACTGCGAAACAGCTTAGAAAAATGTTCTGACTCAAAAATTGAATGACTAACTGCTTTCTGGAAGCCCCTACGGTTTTTCTTAATCCAATTTCTTTGAGCTTTTTAGAGGCCGCAACTAACGCAATATTGATATAGTTGAAGCAGGCAATAAAAAGCAGGAGCGCTCCGAAAAAGATTGTCGCTATTAACGTACTTTCATTTTCGCGACCCACCACGCTACTGATACCGACAATGTTATGTTCATGTTGAGAAAGAAGGCTAAAAGGGATAGTAGCTAAAGATGTTAGCTTATATTTTGGGTCCCTTGAATTATAGGCCTCAATATAGCCGGCCTGCTTTGACATTAAGGTTTGAATTAAGTTGGTATTGGAAGGCTTGATAAAGGTAGCATGAGTAAGGCCTTTCCAATCATCAACTTGCGGCCTAATGGAGAACGGAAGGAGCAGGTTGAAATCAAAGTATGCATTAGTGGGAAATTTCTTGGCCACAGCCCCTACGATCAATGGAATACGTTCATTATTTATGATAAACATAAGTTCCTCGCCAATAGGATCTTGATCGCCGAAAAATCGGCTAGCTACATCGTTGCTTAACACCACTTGCCCGTTCTTCAAAGAGTGACGAGAACCAGATTGCAGATCAAAGCTGAAAATGTCTAAGAAATCAACGTCAACAAATTGTATGGCTTCCTCAATTACTAAGTCATCGTAACGTGTAACGGCTGAGGAGCGCTTATACCTGGTCATCAGGGGAGCGCCTTCCGCCTCATCAAACAGGGCAGGACCTAGTAACTCCGGTGTTCTGCCCCAATCAAAAGCGTCGTTATTTATATCAATGGCTTTGCTATAGATTAGATGAATGTTATCTGAATCCCGTATAAAGTCATTTGCCGTCACTATCTGTTGACCAAAAACAAAAAGTACTATGCAGCAGCTTATGGAAATGGACAATCCTAAAATGCTGATTAGCGATATCATAGGATTTGCCTTTACTCCTCTTATTGTAAGTTTGAAATAGTTGGTAAACATAGTTATCGCGTTTGGGGTAATATTTCGTTTCATCTTTTTGATGGCGCTGGGCCTGAACATGCTTAAGAAGTCTCTGAAATAATAGAACCGTGCTCGTGTTTTTGTGAGTCTTAACAACCTGCGCTCATAGGTTTCAAAGAGATCTCCGGTTATTCCTTCCACACTGGCATCATCATAGAACCAGCGTAAAATGCGAATAGGCCACATAGGAGGTTCCAGGTTATTTTGCTTCTTCATGACGAAAGTTTTGGGATGAGATCAAACAGTCGATTTCGTAGTTCCCGTGTTCTGATCAACGCCGTTTCACCTGCCGGAGTAAGCTTGTAAAATATCTTGCGCCTACCTCGTCGTACTTCTGAGGCCGCACCGTACTCTGACTTGATAAACCCTTTATCTATGAGCCTATTGAGTGCGGAATGCACCGCTCCAACACTTGGGTTTCGGCCTGTCCTCAGCTCCAGTTCCTGGATTACGGCAGCCCCGTAAGCGTCGTTAGCAAGCACCCCAACGATTAAGAGCGCCAGCTCCTCAAATTCGCCAAGATTGGTTCCTTTCATATTTAATTCTTAAATGTAGAGTTTAGACGAAAATAGTCAAAAAAAGGTTACGGATGCACTCTTTAACTCACATAGAGAACAAAAGAGGCCATCTCAAACTATAGAAATGGCCTCTTATTGCAAAGGATGATGCTATTACCAATTAATCGTTCCTTAGGGATTTTATAGGATTCACCATAGCTGCATAGTACGACTTAAAGCTTACGGTTATCGCCCCAATCAAAAGGCTGGCTAATCCAGCAAGGATGAAAATATCCGCCTGTAAAGTTGTGCGAAACTCAAAGTCATTGAGCCACTGTTGCATGAAATAATAACCAATGGGGACAGCAATGATAAATGCTACTACAATTAACCTGGCATAATCTTTCGATAGCAACACAATTATTTGAGTTACACTTGCTCCCTGCACTTTTCTGACTCCAACCTCTTTTGCCCGCTGCTCAGCCGTGAATGCCGAAAGTCCAAAAAGACCCAGGCATGAGATAAAAATTGAAATCCCGGCAAAAATTGTAACAAGAGTACGTACCGTCATTTCTCCCTGATAGCTTGCCTCAAGTACGGTATCGACGAATTCATATTCAAATTCAGTTTCCGGTAAAACCTTTTTGGTTACTACATCAATCCCTGCCAAGGCATTCTGCACGTCACCTTCAATGCGCAGCATAAAATCCGAGGACAGTGATGGATCGATACAGGTAATAATGAGAGGTGCAATTGTTTCGTGCATGTTTCGCATATGAAAGTTCTTTACGACACCAATGATCTTACCATCAATTCCCCAGAAGGACAAACTCTTTCCTATCGGGTCATCAAAACCCATCAACCCAAGGGCTACCTCATTAATAATAAAATTAGTTGAGTCATTGATCTGACTTGAGAAAGAACGCCCCTGTTTCATCTTCATTCCCATGGTTGAAATAAAATCCTCATCGGAGAGCATTACATTAATCTCATAGCTGACAGCAGGGTCTTTACCTTCCCAATTTGCTGAACTGGTAGACCTTCCGTAAGCGACAGGGTTGCCGGAAGTTGCGGATACTGCCTTTACACCAGGTGTTTGAAGCAATTCATTTTTATACGTCTTTAACCGTTCTCCAATGCGGTCATCAATCTCCAGCGACAATAGATTTTCCTTTTCAAGACCAATATCTTTATTCAGGGCATATTCCAATTGCTGATAAACAACGGCAGTACCGATAATCAAAACCGTGGAAATGGCAAATTGAAAAATCACCAGGCCTTTGCGCAGGAAGGCAGAACCTTTATTTTGATGGTTCATATTCTTAAGCGAATCTATTATGTTAAAAGCAGGCAAGAGCAAAGCGGGATAGGCGCCAGAGAGAATGCCCACGCTCAACGTAATGGTAGTCAGAACAATCCAGGTACCCGGCGCACTGAACGGAATGAAAAGTGAGCGATCGACAAGCTGATTAAAAAAAGGTAGAAGAAGAGCGGTAACTCCAACGGCCAACACTACCCCGACAAAAGCAAATAGAATGGACTCTACAAAGAATTGAATTGTGATGGAACCTTTCTGAGCGCCCATTACTTTGCGAAGACCAACTTCTTTACTTCGTCGATCTGACCTGGCAGTTGTCAGATTCATAAAATTGATACATGCTATAACAAGCAGGAATACCGCAACGATGGACATTATTCGTATATAATCAACCCTTCCACCACTTACAACACCATTATCAAAGTTAGAGTAGAGGTAGTAATCCTGAAATTTATGGATTATTAACTCCTCATCACCAGCATTAGAGGCGTCAGCCGTATGCGCCTTAATCTCGGGGCGGAGCCTTTTGGCCACAACCTGGGCCTTTTCTTCACTGTCTACCGTAAAATAAACACCGAAACTCCCGTTACCCCAGTCGTCAACCCAATCGTTATAGCTAACGAATTGCTTAGCAGGCATCAACCAATCAAAGTCAAGGGTTGAATTGGTACCGGGGTCTTCAAATACTCCCGTTACTTTCATTTCGTATTGACCTTCAAGAAGTAGGGTTTGTCCTAATGCCTCTTCTTCCCAGGCTTGTCCAAAGTGTTTTATTGCCATAGTTTTTGAAAGTATGACCGCATTCATTTCGTCCAGGGCTGTGGTTTTATCGCCTACGAGCAAGGGGAACGTGAACAACTCCAGAAATTCCTTATTTGCGAAACAGCCCTGGGCGGTAGCTCGATTATCACCTGCCCCAAAGGATCTGCCCATAGACCAGCTCAAAAGCGCGACTTTATTCACCTCGGGATATTCCGCTACCATTAAATCTGCAGCGGGTTTAGGCACACTTTCCACAGTGAAAACTTCTCCCTCGGACTGTCTCATATTTCTAAATACCTGGTAAATCGAATCTCCGTTTTCATGGAATTTGTCCACGTTAACTTCATTGTTGACCCAAAGGAGAATTAATAATGCGGAAGCTATTCCCGTAACAAGGCCGAGCAGATTAAGTAGGGTATACCCCTTGTACCTCAAGGCGTTTCTTCGGGCAATTTTTAAGTAATTGGTGATCATGGCGTAATTAATTGTGTTGTTGTAAGGCTGAAAGTTTTTGATAATTCCGGGTCTGAAAAGAAGGAAGACATCGGTAAATAGACGGATTTTGGCTAGAACCTTGTTTTTGGCTGCCCGTTCAGAAAAGAGTTCAGATAGGTCTCCTTCCACATCTTCTACAAGATCCGGATGGCAAAACCAGCGTAATAGGCGGAGGGGTAGATTTGGTGGTGCAGGCTGAGACAAAGCTTAGGCAAATTTGAAGTCAAATGCAGCCGAAGGTATAGCTTCCCAGAGTTGCTTACGCGACTCCATTACCTGGTCCAGCGCTTCTTTGCCTGATCGGGTAACTTTAAAAAAACGTTTTCTCTTTCCACCTCGAATGGCCGTGGCTTCTCCAAACTCAGATCTTAGAAACCCTTTTTTTTCCAAACGGCTGAGGGCAGTACGCATAGCCCCGACACTGACTTTCCTGTTTAAGCGATTTTCAATTTCTGATTTAATAGTAATGCCGTATGCGTTTTCAAAAAGAATGGCCACCGTCAACAGTACCACCTCTTCAAACTCTCCAATAGAATACTTTCCCATTCAGGTTTTTATTTAAATCCTAAAAGTAATTAAAATATAAAAGTCCTAAACGAAGTTTTTATTAGAAGGTTACTGGAGTACAGGTCTTTTCTTGAAAAGCGGTTAGGGTTTTGTCACTTGAATAGGTCAGCCTAGTGCTTTCAAGGCCTTGATATCCCTGATCAGCCGCTTCATTTCAAGCTCTAAGGTCCCATTATAAACTCCTCTTATTCGGCCCTTTTGATCTACTAAAATGAAATTTTCAGTATGTAAAAAATCATTGGAGTTTCTAACCATTCCAATTTCTTTCTCAGCGAAATAGGAGTTTCTGGCGAGATCATATATTTCGTCTTTATCACCAGTTACAAAGTGCCATCGGTCGGAGTCAATACCCTTATTCACAGCATACTCTTTTAACACTGAAACAGAATCTACCCATGGCATCACTGAATGGGAGAGTAGTTTAATGTCTGACTCACCCTTAAATTGGTTATGGACGATCTCCATATTGGCTGTCATTTTGGGGCATATGCCGGGGCATATCGTGAAGAAAAAATCTGTCACGTAAATACTTCCGCTCATCGTCTTATTTGAAATGAGTTCACCGTTCTGGTTAATAAATTCAAAATTCTCTATCTTATGTATCTGAGCGAACTCCTCAGAATCAGGAGCAATCCATTTAGGTGTGAAATCTGCCTGGTTATAAAAAGGTAAAGGAACCTCCTCTGATACTTCCTTTTCCAGACAACCAGCCAACATGACCAGTAACAAACTAATAGATAAGCGCTGTATAAATACCTTTTTCATTGTTTACTGATTTACAATTTTTTAAACCGATTAGCCCATACCTGCGGCCATTTTTCACTACATAATTAGCTCGTATTTTGCCTGACGCTTCCCACATTTTTTGAGTCCCCTCTTCTTTACCACTGTGATAAGTAAACTGTTTAAATAGGTTTCCTTTATTGAACCATTCTTTCTGAATGCCTTCATGCTCTCCTTGTACAAAATAATAGTCAAACTTTTGGTTGCCATTGGCCCACCAGCCTCGATGCCTCCCATGCTTTTTGTTATCTGCATAATAGCGCGTTTCCATAAGAGCGCCGTTGCTGTAGTACTTTTGCGCTTTACCTTCACGCAGACCATTCAGGTATCCAGCTTTCATCTTTAGCTGCCCATTCGGATAATAGTCTTCCAGATAGCCGGAGTATTTTTTACCACTAACCAGGGTAAACAAGCCATTCCGACTTACTTCGTATTCGGTGGCTTTAAGCGTGTAGTCCGGAATTTGTTTACTTATCTCATCTTGCTCAGTTGGTTTAGAACAAGCCAATATAAACAAAGGCAAGAAAAAGGCTATTTTGAATATCATATCAATTTGAAACCGTACCCGCCTCTCCATAGAATCCACTGCCATTTATATAAGGATCAACATCCGTTATGTGGTAGTGGTAGATGCCATCGGGATAATCCGTGGTAGCATGATCATGCCCATGAAAATCATCCAGATCGGAATTAGTTACCCTTGAACCGTTTTCCATTGGGCCATATACTGGAAAACCGTCAAGAAGCCAACCTAGTAAAGCATCTGAGCCGAGGGTTTCGGTGAGAAAAGTCGGTTCCTGGTGGTAATGATATTGTCCTTGGTTTTGTGGGTGTCCTAAGTATTGATCAAAAGAATTAATTTCATTCGTAAGGGGTCGGTTATTGGGGCCTGCATACTGATTGTAAAATACAACACCATTCAATGCGACACCAATCGCTCCTAGGGCGGTAGCCTCTGGGGTTTCTGCAGCTCTTGGCTCCATAGGGATTTTCAATATAATATTTTGAGCGACAATGGTATTGGGGTTAAGCGTAAAGTCAGGGTTGGTACCATTATATGCTTCATACCTTGGATCTGAGGTGCCAAAGTAAGGACTTCCATGGTTAGGAATATCATCCGTTTCAACGACCACAAACGGCTCTCCGTTTACCAACTCACCGTATACGGTTACATTATCGGTAAACTGTTGAAATATTGACGAAACTTCTACTTGGTCGCCCGATGAATCCATTGCATCATCATCCTCACTACTACAGGATAATCCAACTAGCGCTAGCAAAACAAATAATCTGTAATTCATAATCGTTAAGTTTTAAGTTTCGAAAGCACTTCTATGCCCTTTCATAGTAGTAAAACCGACGACTTAGAAATTATACTACCACCACTTTTAAAAAATTATCCTTACCCCCGGGGTTTAAATTCCGGTGAACGGCGGTTAGACGTGTAAAGGACAGTAGGACTATTTTTTTAATGACATAGCAAGGCGATCTCACAGGCTGAATTTATTATCGGGTTTATCCTAAAAAAACTCCACCAGGCTTTCGGGTTTGTTAATTTTCAAGTCTTATTTGTGAAAGACTCTCTATTGAATCAATCCAGTATGGCATGAGTCTTCAAATAGGTTTTTCTCCATATTCCAAAAACTCGCTTTCAAGGTTTAATTAGATATGAGTTCAATCGGCTCTCTCAAAAACATAGGGCACTTGCTCACCACCGCCTGAAATTACGGCTTCAATCGTATCGCCCTTTTTTGAGTAAGCTATCTTTTTTGGGAATTCATTTTGCTCATTTTCGCATGTAAAGCTATAGCCATTTATTTCAGAAACTTCAAAAACGGTAGCAGTCGATTCTCCTTGGCCCGTTACTTTAAACAGCCATTTGCCACCCGATTTAACAAATTGAATGTTCTCTTTCCAAATAGTATCATTTTGCTCCAATGTGAAACCCAGGCCTTCATATTCTGATGAGCTGCGCTTAATCCAATTTTCATAGGTCTTTAAGTCCTTCTTGTCATTAACTCGTTGCCAGTTACCTGTCAGCCAGTCAAATCCTTCTGCCTTAGGCTCCAGCTCCAAAACACCTTCCATGAAAGCAAACGATTCCTTTTTTATACTTTCCAAAGATTTAGAAGTGAGGTGGCTGGCAATAACGTGATGTTTGGCATCTGGGAAAGCTACTTTAACCTTTTCACCTTCAGGCGTTCCTAACTGCTCGTACATCTCCAGCATAGCGGGTACAGAAACAGTAGAATCCATAGCAGCATCGCTTTTGTAGTAATACCCTAAAAACACGGGCTGAGTAATATTCTCAAATGTCTCTGGTACCATAGTGATATCTACAAGATGACGAAGCTGGATCAGTACCTCTAATCGATATTTATTCGTCCAGTAATTTGCTCTTACACTGTCCAGTTCCCAATAGTTGTAATTTCCACCTATTACCAGCCTGGCCATCTCCAGCCCCCAGGGTTTAGTAAGTAGCTTTGATGCCGGGTCAAAAATGTCAATGTTTGGAGAGTACAGAAGTATGGCCGCAATATCAGGATCATTTTGTGCGAGGTATAGGCCCAGAGTTCCTCCGGTAGATGTAGTTAGCAAAATTACTTTCTCTCCTAATTGTTTCCCGACCGCTATTGCTTCATTGGCAGATTGTACGAGTTGTTCCGCTGTCAAATCCAGCATGGCCTCCTGCTCAATCAATCCGTGTCCTGCCAATCGTGGAAGAAAAAGATTGCAGTGATACCGCTTTGCCAACGCCTCATGCATGGGATCCCCTTCCTCCTGACTTGCAGAGAAGCCATGCAGGTAAACAATAGCGTATTCTGTTTTTACGGGAACAGAATCTGCAAAAATTATCCGTGATTCATTGTCAGGCTTAAGGTTAGGTACAGTCAACTCCGCCTTTTCAATACTGTCTGCAAGAAAGTTTAGATCTGAACTGGCCGTGGCAGCCCTAATGGTAAGATCCGGAGTAGGAGGTTTTGGGCCCAACAGAAAAATGATGAAAAGCAAAAGAATGAGGGTTAAAAGAATCCCAAAAAACCATTTAAGTATTTTCATAAGGATCTATCCATAGTTCGAGAAATGAATGTACAGATTGCTTTGTTGCCTCGCAAAACCAACCTTACTTTTCTTTTATTTCCAAAGATCAGTTACAACCTTTTCCTATTGTAACGTTCGCCAAATAAACTTCGGGCTCGATAATTCCATTGACCACAGCCGGGTCAGTCCATATCACTTCTTTGTCAACCGTCCCTCTCATTAGCATGAATCCGCCATCATCGTTATCGAAGAACCCTTCTAAAAGTACTTGCCCAACTTTGCTAATCCCTTTAATATGTTGATCATGAAACCTGAAAAGTTCCGGTGCATCTTGTACGTTAAATTTAGTAATATGCGAATTGTACTTGATAAACGTAAATCGGTCCTCTTTTTTGGAATTCTCCAAAGTGCATGCTTTCCCTCTCCGCTGATTCCAATAAATTAGGTCTGAAGTAAAAGAGGCCCTTAGCCCGGCGAGTTCTGTGTTATTGACATTCAGCAAAGCCCACTTTGACTGGTCTGACAAATTTCCAATAAGTAATACTTCATCACTTTCATTCAAAAAAGAACTCCACTCTTTAGTGTTGTTTGATTCGTCAAAATGAACAAAAGCATACCTTTCCTGAGAAAATAAAGAAGAGGTTATTAACCAAGCGAAGATGAAAATTATTTTCATTTTAAATGAAGCAGTACATCCGTTAATTTCTGCATGTCCTGTCTGGAATTATAGAGATGAGGAGCAACACGAACCGCATCGCCACGAACCGAAACATTAATTTGTTCCTCAGCCAGTTTTGGTTTCAATTGAGATATCTCCACATTTTCAGGTAAACGAATACCAAAAAGGTGCGACCCTCTCCATTCAGGAGACTCAATACTAAATCCTTTTTGTTCCAGAGCGTTTAGCTCATTTTTGGTAATGTCAGCACAATAGTTTTGAATTTCTGCTGGTGACCATGCATTAATTTGCTCAATCGCTTTCAATAGCATTGGTACGAGGTTAAAGTTGCTATGCTCACCTACTTCGTAGCGCAACGCCCCAGGCTGATATTGGTCTTCATAACTAACCAAACCGGCAAAATCTTCACTGTTCAATCGGTTTATCCAGTTTTCCTCAATAGGCACACCTTCATCAAAGTAAGGCCCGTAATATGCCATTCCAATGCTATAAGGGCCCATCAGCCATTTGTACCCAGCACAGATAAGCGCATCGGGTTGAAATTCCTGAAGGTCGAAAGGTAAAGCACCAATTGATTGAGTGCCATCAATAACCATTAGTGCCCCAACATCGTTTGTGCGCTTCCTTATCTCCATCAAATCGAACAGCGTGCCATCGGCCCAATGCACATGGCCTAATGAAATGAGTTTTGTTTTGTTATCAATAGCATCATGAATTTTCTCGTTCCATTTCTTGCCACGACCCGATTTAGATGAGTCGGAAGAAATAACCTTTAATCGGGCTTTTCGCTCAGCGCATAGCCTATGCCATGGATAATAGTTACTCGGGAATTGCTCACCTATAACCACTACATTATCTCCTTCCTCCAGGCTAACATTACGCATAACATTCCCCATTCCATACGACACTGATGGAATAATGACACAGCGGTTGGGTTCCGGTGAATTTATAAGCGTTGCGAATTCGGTACGTAGCTTTTCTGTATCCGCAAAAAAATCATTGGCCGTAATACTCGACGGATTAGCCTTTCTTTTTAGCGCCTCAATACCTACTTCCTCTACCTTCGTCATCATTGGTGACATGTAGGCGCAGTTCAAGTAGGTGATCTCCTCGGGAATGTTAAATAACGATTGCTGGTTCGCTAACATGGTTTTCGCTTAGTTTTTTAAGTGCTTCAAGAGTTTTGGCAAGCTGTTTGGCAAACTTAAATTTAAGTAAAGGCCCCATAACCCAACCTATGATCGGCTTTGGAAAGAAATGTAATTCCGTCCGTAGTTCTGTTTGCTCATCTTCAGGTGAAAGAATATAATATATAATGAGTTGTCTCCCGAAGGGAGGGTCTTCCAACTCTTCACCATATACCCTGCTGTCAGCCTCAAATTCCGCTATCACCGTTGTGAAGTCCGCCTCTCCCACAGGGAATAGGCAGGTATGCCTGGTGCCTACCCTATTCACCCGATCTTGTTTGAACTCCAACTTGTCAAGTCCCTCATTCCAGAGGAGCCGTAAGTCCAGGTCCATCAAGGTTGAATAGACCTCGCTCACCGGTCTCTCGATATGAATACGCTTAATTAAAGGTTTTTTGACTTTCGGAGGAGGCGCAGGGGCTTTTGATTTAGAGAAAAACTCCCGGTAGGGTGTTAAAACAGAGTATGTATACCTCACCAATCCTATATCCGGGTATTCCTTACTCCCTTCTTGAAACGTTAACATCTCCTTTTTAAAATCTTGTAATAAGGGTCTAAAGGATTCGCTAAAAAGGATGTATTCTGCAGCATCAATATCGTTTTTCAACAACCTATGGCTTGTAACTATTTCTGCGCCGTAAGGCTTGCTTTTACCGTGAACGGTTATGAAGCCAATTTCCCCGGTATGTGCGATGAACTTCAGAGACAATTGGCTAGCCGAAGTACAAGCGCCACACCGGCATATTCTTCGTGTTTCGTAATCAAGTAGATGATTGTGAAAATTGACAAACATTTCCTTTGCCTGATCGATAAGCTGATCTACGGTTGGCAGTTGTTTTTCCAAATAAAACAACACAGCATCACCTTCTATTTCTGCCACAAGCAATCCCAGCTTGTTTGAATTTATTATTATTTCCAGTAGTTCTGAAATAATATGCTGCCCATGTTTTATCTCCGTTTGATTAACAAACTGTGTGAAACCGGTGATATCTGGAATGAAGATTAAGGAAGCTTGGTCTTGACTCAAAATTGAAGATCTAGTGAATCCCTTAAGTAAGTATCTGCCACATCATTTCTGGCCCAATAATCAATAAACAGACTTTTTTTAGCTTTCGCTGTAGTAGTGAGTTCTTTGCCTCCTATTCCATTATAAGTTTCTGTCCATTCCAGAATGGCATGTGGAAAGTCTTTACTAAAAGTTATTTCTAACCTACGGTTATCACTCTTAAACTCAACGGTATATAGTATGAACTGACCTCTCTCCGATAACTCCGCAGTAGCTTTCTGCATTTTTAAGTTTTCATGCTTAAGCCTGGTAAAGAAAAGACCGGGCACCAACTCAATTTCACCTGTAGGCAAAGATTTATAATCCAGCCGTATCCGATTGAATATCTCATCTTCCAGAAAGCCTTTTGGTGTATCAAATGATTTGTCGCCCTCCTGTTCAAAGTAAGAAAACGCATTCACTTTGTATTTATTCTTATCTAAGTTCATCTGAGTATATACCTGACCACACCATTCCTGGATAGATGCTGTCACTTTTGGTGTGTATTTATGATTATAGCTGTCTACGGGTGTAAATGCTGAAAGCATCATTGAATAGGGATATATTCCTGTGTTGAACTTCTTGGTGTAATTTAGCTTTAAGACTGTCGTTTTATCATCTCCTGCTCTGTCGCCATAGTCCAGCTTTACCTGCTTTAATTTGGAAAAGGGCTCGGTTACAAAGATCAATACCGCCTCTCCATCATGCACGTCACCGTATCTTGACTGCTTTAATTCATATGAAGTGATTTCTGCTTTGCCTGCATACCAATAATTATTAAATTCAGAGTTTGCTGCTTTAACAACAGGTAAATCTGATTCCTGGTCGTTCATTGTAGGGGCACAGCCAATGGTTAAACCACCACATAGGACACTTACTATCAAAGGTATTTTAAAATTCGACATGTTTACTGATTCAATATTACTGTATTCTTGATAAACCAATTCTGTATCTCACAAGTTAGCTAAAGCTTCCTTTCTAATGGAAAAAGAACACCTTTTTGATGGAGACTATCTGGTTAATTTAAACACTGCTGGATAACAACTAGTTCTTTTATTTTTACCATTGAGTCAGAATTTATTTTTCTTTGAACGCAAAATCTAGAAATCTCTATCTTAGCGCATCTGAAGGATAAAATTACCTCATTGAAAGAAAGTACCAACTGGATTCATGTCATAGTTTTAGCTGTAGTTTTCCTGGCGGCATTCTCTTATACGTTCGATTCTAAACTGGCAATGCTTGGGGACAATGCAAGCTACTATATGCTGGGTAAGGCAATCGCCCAAGGGGAAGGTTATGTAAATATTTCAAGCATTGCCAAGAGACCAAACAATCACTATCCTCCCGGCTATCCGCTAATCATAAGCGGTGTAATGTTGTTTACAGATAATTTAGTCCCAATTAAGATCGCTACCGGGCTTTTGGGACTTGCCGGACTTCTTGTATTCTATTTTCTTGCGCTAAGATTACTTAAGGACGAAATAATGGCGTTAGGGATAACACTACTGGCTATACTAAATGCCCACGCGCTATGGTATTCGTCATTAATCATGTCAGAGGTGCCCTTCTTATGCTTTAGTGTGATGGCCGTTTTCTTTTTTACTAAAACAAATCAGGAACGGTTTAACTTCAAAGACAAATATGTATGGTTAGCTCTGGCGTGCCTTATTATCGCCTATTATATCCGTTCTTTAGGAGTAGCTTTAATGGGTGGGTTTGTGCTGGCCTTACTTTTCAAAAAGAATTGGAAATCAATCGCTATTTACGTGGGAGTATTTGCCGCGGCTATAGCTCCCTGGTTCATTCGTGGAAGTAACCTGGGTGGCAGCTCATATATACGACAGCTCAAAATGATCAACCCCTATCAGCCTGCGCTAGGCCAGGCGGAGTTAGGAGATTTTATCGATCGTTTTTTTGAGAACTTCAGTAGGTATGTTACCAAAGAATTACCTGACGCCGTTTTTCCTGTTTTTGAGCCTAACTATGGTCAGGAAGCAACCGGCGGCCAGTGGCTAGCCGGCTTTCTTTTGCTCGCCATCATGATCTTTGGCGTTATTAAGCTTAAAGATCACCTGTGGCTTGTTGTTGGATACCTGTTAGGCACCTTCGCTATTCTAATGCTGTGGCCGCAGGTTTGGATTGGAGTAAGGTTTATTGTCGCTATCGTTCCATTCTTAATTCTTCTCCTTATAAATGGCCTGTTTCACGCAGTTAAGTTAGTTGCAAAAAAATCAAGTGAAAAAGTGGCTTCAGGAGCATTGATGACTTTCTTCCTATTGTTCCAGTTTAGTGCAATATCAGATATTCATAATCAGGCTAAGGAAAAATATTCTGCAGGGTGGAAGAACTACTTCGAAATAGCCGAATGGTTAGATAACAATGTGAAGGAAGAAACAGTAGTAGCGTGTGGTAAACCCTCACTTTTTTTCCTGCATGCCAATAAGTATACTTTACGGTACAAATTTGCCAACCCTGACGAGCTATTGACTCATCTGGAAGAAAGGCAGGTAGATTATGTGGTTATTGATCAGGTGTACGGAAATACGCTGCGATACTTATTACCAGCCGTCAGGCAATACCCTGAGCGCTTTCAGCAAGTCCATCACCTTCCTAACCCGGATACCTATTTGCTTAAGTTCAAAAGATGATTAAAACGCTGTCAGTCATCATTCCGGTCTACAATGAAGAACGGACTATTCGCACCATTTTGGACAAAGTTTCAGCTGTAGAGCTTATTCATGGTATCCGCAAAGAGTTAGTTGTAGTAAATGATGCTTCCAAAGATAACTCTGCCAGAATCATTAAGGAATACAGCATTGAGCATGCAAATGCAGACATTAAATTTTTTGAGCAGCCTAAAAATATGGGTAAAGGAGCTGCACTACATCGCGGTATAAAAGAGGCGTCCGGCGAATATCTGGTTATTCAGGACGCCGACCTTGAATATGACCCAAAAGAATTCAATCTATTACTTCAACCAGTTGTAGATGGCGTGGCCGATGTCGTTTTCGGCAGCCGTTTTCTAGGAGGTAACCCACATCGCATTCTATTCTTTTGGCATTCTATAGGTAATAAATTTCTTACTTTTCTTTCCAATATGTTTACTAATCTGAATCTTACAGATATGGAGACTTGCTACAAACTAATGGATTCAAAAATGGCAAAATCGCTCCATCTTAAGGAAAAGCGTTTTGGCTTTGAACCGGAAGTTACAGCTAAATTATCCCGGATAGCAGGCATGCGAATGTTCGAAGTGGGAATATCATATTACGGCCGAACCTATGCCGAAGGAAAGAAAATAAATTGGAAAGATGGCTTCAGAGCTATATATTGTATATTACGCTATAACCTCTGGTGAACATATTAATAACACTGTGGTTACATATGCCAAATGTAAAATATCTATATTCATAATTTAATTGACACAAAGTTCTGTGCAGAAGGCTAGGGTCTATAAAGGCATTCATTACGTTAGAATCAGTGATCTTCCTGAAGAACAGCAGATCCAGATTAAAAATATCGAATCACGAAATTTAATTATAAAGATTCTGACTGAGTCCGAACTTATGTCTGATTGTATCACGTATGATGACTACCGGAAGTGGTATCAAAATATTTACACGCAGGTTTCACCCATAGAAGTCGAGGTAGCCAATGAACCTCAAAAAGTAAGCTTTATGCAGTGGCTGAAGCATCGACTACTCCCAAACACCTAAGGGCACGACTTCCAATACGTTTTGCTCATGGTCATTAAAATAGAATGACTCTTGCCCGGCGCTCCAAATCACGGTATCTGTTATTTGAATGCCCTTATCGATAATTTTTTGCTTTACAAGTTCATAATCGCTCGGATCTACCTCAAAGGCAAAATGTTGGTTCCCATTGGCAAAATGTGATGGAGGTGAAGTTTTTGATTTACTATCCTCCGGATTAAAGCACAGCAGCACCGACAATCCTACACGAAAAAAAATATGCTTATCCGGTAGATAACTGATCACATCAAAACCCAGTTTGACATGATAGAACACCTTCGCTTGCTCCAGATCATTTATATACAAACACGATTCTTTGATCTTCGTAATTTCTTTCATTTCGTTAATAAATTTAGGGGATAAAAGTCAGCGCCGCTATCGGTATGAGTGGGATTATTTTAACTTTGCGAGCTTATATCAGACTGTGACAAAGCTTTTTCAAGGCATACTTGTAAAATTTCTAATTTGGCGCATAAAGCACGTCAACAATAAGACTTTCATGCTAGTACTAGCAGGGCTGATCGGTGTTATATCCGGCTTCGCCGCGGTAATACTGAAAGAAACTGTTCACCTGATACAGTATGCGCTTACCAGTGATTTCGATATCAAATATGCCAATTACTTTTACTTTGGCTTTCCGTTAATCGGTATCCTCATAACGGTTTTAATCACAAAGTTTGCCTTAAAAGAACGATTAGGCCACGGTATTACTCAAATACTTTACGATATCTCAAAAAAGTCAAGTATTATTCGGAGGTCTAAGATGTATTCCAGAATGCTAACAAGCGCTATCACGGTGGGTTTTGGCGGCTCAGTTGGTCTGGAGGCCCCTATAGTCGTTACCGGTTCGGCCATTGGGTCAAACGTAGGTAGACTGATGCACCTAAATTACAAAAAAAGAACGTTGCTTATAGGCTGTGGTGCAGCGGGTGCAGTTTCAGCTATATTCAATTCCCCGGTGGCAGGTGTCATATTTAGTCTGGAGGTAATTCTTGCCGATGTTACGATAGCTATGTTTATTCCACTACTGCTGGCATCGGTAACAGGCGCTTTAATTTCTCTTACGCTTCTCGGTGATGACGTGCTGTTCTCCTTCAAACTTGTTGATTCGTTTGAGGCAATAGACACTCCCTACTATGTTTTGTTAGGTATTGTATGCGGTTTAGTATCGGTTTATTTCACCAGGATCACTTATAAGATAGAACACCTGATTTCTAAAATAGGCAACGCACTCGGGAGAGCCACTTTAGGAGGGGTACTTTTGGGGCTGATCATATTCGTTTTTCCTCCAATATTTGGTGAAGGCTACAATACAATTAAGCTTTTGTTAGCCGGAGCGGGCACAGATATTTTGAACACCTCTTTATTTTTTGGTGAAGTAGATAATATCGGAATTGTTCTGATCTTCATCTTGGGTGTATTACTTGTAAAACCTGTGGCATCCGCACTTACTATTGGTTCCGGAGGTAGTGGAGGTATATTTGCGCCCTCTTTATTTCTAGGAGGTATAACGGGGTTTTTATTTGCATCAAGTTCAAACGTACTTGGTTGGGGGTCCATGAGTATAAGTAATTTTACGCTTGTAGGAATGTGCGGTGTAATGAGCGGTGTACTTTACGCACCGTTAACTGCCATCTTTCTTATAGCAGAAATTACAAGCGGTTACGAATTATTTGTCCCACTAATGTTAGTATCTGCGATATCATATAGCACCAGTTCAATCTTCGAAAAACACTCGCTCTATACAAAACATCTTATTGAAAGCGGAGACTTGATTCAGTACGACAAGGATCGTCAAGTATTAAGCCAAATTGATTTATCAAAGATCATTGAGAAGGATTTGCTGACCATAAAACCTGATGCCAATTTGGGTGAGTTGGTTAATCTCGTGAAAGTCTCAAAACGAAATATTTTTCCTGTGGTTAATGAGGCCCAGGAACTACTTGGTGTTGTAACATTGGATGATATCAGAGAGATAATGTTTGATACTGACCAACGTGAGCAAATTAAGGTACAAACCTTAATGACTATTCCACCTGCCGATGTACAGCCTCATGAAAATATGCAATCCGTAATGAGCAAGTTTGAAAAGAGTGGCGCCTGGAATCTACCTGTAATCGAAAATGGTCAGTACAAAGGGTTTCTATCAAAATCAAGAATATTTAATACCTATCGAAAGAAACTTATGCTCCATAATAGCGAGTAGCAGACTTACTTCAATGTTAAACAAAAGGCATTTTTAAATTATCTGTTTAAACTCACGTTTGGATATCCCATTTTTTTTCGAAATGCTTTGGATATTTCATCGAAGTTCACTTATCCACAAAGTGGCAATTCCATTTTTTGTATATAAAAGTTTGATAATCAAGAAGTTAATCTTGATTCTTTGAACTGTGTGGAAAACTTTTCAGTTTTGTGGAAAACTTTTTATTGACTTTCCAGAATCTTTATTTTGTCTAATTAACGTATTATCAGTGAGCTCGAATTATCTCTGAAACAGTAAAATATTACATCAATTACGGGAAACTTAACTCAAAAAATTCCGAGATTATCTGCCAAAAATATTCCGTATCTGCTGTTAATATTGTTTTAACGCTGCGTTATGCCAATTTGAACTAAATGTTAAGGCATAGCATTATGAGGATAGTTTAATTTTTTTGAAGAAAAATTAAACATATTGGAAAAGTACAATTTTATTAGAAACGAACGTTCACTCAAATCTCGACAAATTTTATGACCAAATTAGAACTATGTCAAGTCCAAAAACGTAGTTTTATCTGGATATGAAAAAGTTTTTCTTACTAACCACATTTATTCTAACTTCTTTCGGGGTTTCGCGCGCCCAAAACGAGGCGGAAATCATAAAATTCGATAGGCTGGATGCTCTTATTAAAGAACGCAAAAATCAGGTGACAGTCATCAACTTTTGGGCAACCTGGTGCGGCCCTTGTATCAAGGAACTACCCTATTTCGAAGCAGCTCGAAAAACCTATGGCGATAAGTTATCGGTAAATCTAATCAGTTTGGACTTTGCCGATCAGTTGCCTAAGGTTCATAAATTTATGGAACGAAAGGGAATTGAGTCCAATGTATACCTTTTAGATGAGATTGATTACAATTCATGGATAGATAGAGTAGACAAAAGCTGGTCTGGAGCCATTCCTGCTACATTAATTGTTGATGGTAGAACCGATAAAAGAAAATTTGTTGAAAGTGAGCTTACGGAGGCCGAACTTAATCGCTTAATTGAAGAATTTATTCAAAACCCTTAAAAATGTTGAGATATGAAAAAGAATAGTATTCTAGTTGTTGTATTTGGACTGGTTCTGTCTTTTGCCGGCAACCCTGTAAAAAATGGCTATGAGGTAGGAGACAAAGTAGAAGACTTTAAACTAAAGAGTGTTGATGGTAAAATGATATCATTAGGTGATTATAAAGAGGCAAAAGGGTTCATTGTTGTATTTGACTGCAACACCTGCCCTTATTCAAAGGCCTATTTGAACCGGATAAAAGGACTGAATGAAAAATATGCTGATAAAGGTTATCCTGTAGTAGCTGTAAACTCAAATGACCCGGTAAAGTCACCCGGTGATACCTTTGATGAAATGGTAAGCTATGCTAATGAGAATAGCTATGAACACGCCTACCTCTATGATAAAGATCAGACCGTGGCAAAAAGATTCGGAGCTACCAATACTCCACATGTGTATATCTTAAAAAGAGATGATGGCGCATTAGTGGTTAACTATATAGGCGCCATTGATAACAATACTCGGGATGCAGCCGCAGCAGATAAGAAATATGTAGAAGACGCGGTAGACGCGCTACTTGACGGAAATAAACCTTCTGTAAACAAAACTAAGGCTATTGGCTGCACAATTAAGTGGAAAGCAGCTTAAACGCGATCAATCCATCTGATGGCTTTAAGCCATCGGATGGTTAACCCACAAGGATGCCCAAGCCAAATACTAATTTAATACCGCCTTTCTATCAATGGTACATCAATGCAGTACGGTTTGAGGACCTTATCCTTGCATTAATTACGGGTGGTAATGCAACAACCGGCCTATTCAGAACCATTCCTGAAGCGCTGGCAGACTATTGCTATGTAGAAGGAAAATGGAGTATACGCCAAGTGATAAATCACATGATGGATGCCGAACGTGTTTTTTGTTACAGGGCGCTCGCCTTTTCAAGAAATGACCTGACAGAACTGCCTGGATTCGATGAAAACCACTGGGCGCCCCAGGCAAACGCCTCCGGAAGAAAGCTCTCCAAGCTTATTGATGAATACATAAATTTGAGAGCCTCTATGGTAGACCTTTTCAGTTCGTTTACGGAAGAGATGCTGGATAGGGAAGGCGCTACCAGCGGAGTAAAGATGAATGTAGCCACTCTGGGGTTTCTCATTGCCGGGCACTAGCAACATCACTGTAAAATATTAACAGAGCGCTATTTTTCAAACTGAGGCTTTGTTTGTAATTTGCCAAAATGCGTCTGATTTTATACTTATCTCTAAGTATAGGTTTTTGTAGCTGTATTTCTTCCAAAAGAGTTCAAACTTTTAAAAGGCTTAATACCTTAAGCGTTGATTTCCAATATCATAGCGGTTTTTACCTTTATGACCCTGTGGAGAAGAAAACGTTGATCGATCACAACGGAAACCGGTATTTCACACCTGCTTCGAACACAAAAATTTTCACCCTCTTCACATCGTTAAAAGTATTGGGGAATGAGCTTCCCGGTCTCTATTTTAAAGAATCTGAAGACTCGCTTATATTCTGGGGAACAGGAGACCCAAGTTTGCTCTATCCATTACTACCGCAAAGCGCCGCAATTGATTGGCTCAAAAACATCGATAAGCCCCTTTACTTTTCGTCTCGCAATTTTTATGAACAACCCTTTGGCCCCGGCTGGTCTTGGGATGATTATCTGTACACTTATTCAGTGGAGAGAACACCGTTACCCTTATATGGCAATGCGCTTATCGTTAGAAAGGAAAATGATAGCCCCTACTTAAGCATCGATCAGCCCTATTTTAAACCAGACGTTTTTCTGGGAGACTCAATCAATGGTGAAACAGCCATTGTACGCGACATAGGTTCAAATAAAATGGTATATCTGCCATCACGAAACCAATCCAAATTTGAACTTGAAGTACCGTATAGGTATAACCCAAGTGTAGTTGCCGCGCTACTTTCGGATACGCTACATAAGCCGGTGGAAATATCTTACAGAATTAAACCAAGGGACGCAGAAATACTTAAAAGTATACCTACAGATAGCGCTTTGAAAGTGATGATGCAGGAGAGTGATAATTTTATTGCCGAGCAGTTGTTACTTATCTGTGCCGGACAGATCAGCGATTCATTGAATACTAAAATCATCATAAAATATGCCAAGAATAAGCTCATGCCAAATATACCGGACGAACCTCAATGGGTTGATGGCTCAGGGTTATCGAGGTACAACCTCTTCACCCCAAGGTCAATTGTATGGTTATGGGAAAGCCTGCTTAATGACTATGGAAAAGATCGTTTGTTTCCATTACTTGCTACTGGTGGGGTAAGCGGAACGATAAAAAATTATTATAAATCCGATCCACCCTATATATATGGTAAAACCGGAACACTGAGTAACAATCACACATTAAGTGGATATTTACTTACTAAATCAGGTAAAATCCTCATTTTTAGCTTTATGAATAATAACTACCCAACCGAGTCGTATCCTATAAAGAAAAGAATGGAGAAAATTTTGTGGGAAGTGCGACAAAACTACTAGCATGTTCAAGAAACTACTTTTTGTTTGTTACCTGGTTACTGTCTCGTCATACGCTCAAGAGTTGGACAGCCTTGATATAAAAATAGGTCAAATGATCATGGTGGGCCATCCAGGGCGGGCCATCTTAGAAGATGATCCTACATTAGCCGAAATACGGGATGGCAAAGTGGGAGGCATTGTACTCTTTGAGAAAAATATCGATCCAAAAAACTCCTACATTAAGTTCAAGCAGTTAACCTGGTCATTACAAGAATCCGCGTCAATACCGCTTTTTATTGCTCTTGATCATGAAGGAGGTAAAGTGAACCGTTTAAAAGAAAAGTACAGCTTTCCTCCTACGGTTTCAGCTAAATACCTGGGAGAAACCGGTAATTTAGATTCTGTTCAGTTCTATGGTGAAATATATGCTGCCACGCTTGCCGGACTTGGGTTCAATGTAAATTTTGCTCCGGTCGTAGATCTTGCCATAAATAAGAATAACCCTGTTATTAATAAAATTGAGCGATCATTTTCAGCTAACCCGGACAGTACGACTCTTTTTGCTGAAACAATGATAGCCGCTCATAATAAATTTGGAGTGATTTCCGTGTTAAAACACTTCCCGGGGCACGGCAGCTCCCACGCTGATACACATTTAGGAATAGCGGATGTAACGCAATATTGGCAACCCGAAGAGCTACAACCTTATCAACGCTTAATAGACAGCGCAAACGTAAAATCTGTTATGACCGCTCATATTGTAAATAAAAAATTAGATAGCGCCGGTTTACCTGGCACCCTTTCAAAACCCATTGTTACCGGTTTGCTACGGGATAGTCTAAATTTTGGCGGGATAGTTTTTTCAGATGATATGCAAATGCACGCTATCACAAAATATTATGGCTTGGAAAGGGCCATTGAATATTCCATAAATGCCGGTGTAGATGTACTTATTTTCTCAAATAATATCCCGAACAGCGAAGAAAGAACGGTAGATGCAGTACACAGGATAGTAAAGCAACTGGTTGAGGAAGGCAAAATCAATAGAGACAGAATTGACGAATCTTTCGATAGAATCGTTAAGTTAAAAACCGAGTTATGATCAGAAATCAAAAAAGATTCAAGATTGTATTAAGCTTTATCCTGGTAATGCAAACCATGGTGACTCTGGGATTATTGGGGTACGCATTTTATGAAAGAGGCCAAAAAAAAGAACTTGTTCAAAAACTCGTATTACTTCAAACAGAAGTAGAACAATGCAGGATAGAAGCTGAGCAGCAAATAGAAATATCTAAGAAGATAGAAGCGATGGCCATGCAAAAGGCTGAGGAGGCAAAGTCCATATTGGAAACCCAAAAATGAGCTTTCAATTACTTCGCCCAAGTTCCAGGAAAGTCCCCATATTAATTAGTGTGCCTCACAGCGGTACCAAATTTCCCGAAGAACTGAAAGGACTATATAATTCATCACTTATCAGCTCCCCGGATGATACCGACTGGTTTGTAGATCAGCTTTATGATTTTGCTCCGGAAATGGGCATTACTATGATCGCTGGCAAATACAGTCGCTGGGTAATTGATCTAAACCGGGACCCGGAAAGCCGGCCTCTTTATGATGACGGTCGAATTATCACTCAACTTTGTCCAACTCACTCATTTGCCGGAGATGAAGTTTATTTGAATGACTATCATCCCAATCAGCAAGACATTGATTCGAGACTTCAAGCATATTATTGGCCTTACTATCAAAAAATAGAAGAAGAATTACGGGAGATAAAAGCTGAGTTCGGGCATGTGGTTTTCTGGGACGCCCATTCTATAAGACAGATAGTTCCACTCATACGGCAGGAGAAATTTCCAGAGCTAATACTTGGTGATAATAATGGAACAACAGCTTCTCCGTTACTTGCAGAGACTGTCATGGATCAACTAAAGCGGAGGGGACATAAGGTCAATTATAACGATCCGTTTAAAGGTGGTCATCTCACACGCTACTTTGGCAGACCAGAAAGCGACCAGCACGCTCTACAATTGGAGATGACTAAAATCAATTACATGGATGACGATGAGGTAAACTACCACCCACAACGTGCCGCAAGAGTACGAGATACACTTGCTATAGTGTTTGAAAAGCTATTGGAAGCCCTGTAGTCGTGAAAAAATACCGATTTAAAGGTCTTTTACAAAATAGCGGCTGGCTAGAGGATGTCTCTGTTTCTGTAGATGAAAAGGGTTTAATTACTGCTATAGATCAAAATCATGAAGGCGCTGAATTTGTCTCTGCCTTAGCCCTACCTGGTTTTCAAAACGCTCACTCCCATGCCTTTCAATATGCAATGGCTGGTCTTACCGAAAATCATGGGGCCGAAAGTACCCATGACGACTTTTGGAGCTGGCGTGAAACCATGTACCAAATTGCTTTGACAATCAGCCCAGAAGAATTGGAATCTATCGCTGCAATGCTTTATTCCGAAATGGTCGGGCATGGATATACACATGTAGCAGAATTCCACTACCTGCATCATAATAAAGACGGGAAGCCATATTCAAACCTAGCTGAGCATGGAGACCGGCTAGTGGCTGCCGCACAAACGGCAGGCATTAAGATTACGTTATTACCTATGTTCTACCAAACGGGGGGATTTGGGAAACAGCCGGGACCAAGGCAAAGGCGTTTCATTTCCAAAACGGTCGAAGATTACTACAGACTTTGGGAAGCATCAAAAAAAGCCACTGAACATTGTAAAAGTGCCTCAATAGGGTACGGTATCCATTCCATTCGGGCGGTGGAAGCAAGGGACATCAAGAAGGTGGTCGGCCATGACCAATTTAGCGGCCCATTTCATATTCATGTCGCCGAACAGCTTAAAGAGATCGAAGATTGCATCGCCTTTTACGGAAACCGGCCGGTTGAATGGCTAATCAATAACACCAATTTAAATGAAAATTGTCATCTCATACACGCGACACATCTCATCAAAAATGAGATAAAAGCTATTGCCAACCGCAGAGCTTATGTGGTCTTATGTCCTTCAACCGAAGGAAATCTGGGAGATGGGATTTTTCCACTGCGCAAATTTCAGGAGCTTGGTGGCCGGTGGTCAATTGGAACTGACAGCCATATTGGCTTAAATCCCTGTGAAGAATTGCGGATACTTGATTATGGCCAACGTTTGACAAGTCATAAACGGAACACATTCATTAATCCAAATAAATCGAATTATACCTTATGTACTTTTGACCAGATGCTGAGTTCAGGAAGGGCGGCCATGGGGCAGCCATCAAAGGGTTATTTTGAGTTGAATAGCCCTTTTGATGCGGTAATTTTTGATGCAAAACAGCCCCTATTGGCTAATACGGCCAGGGAATATTGGCTTCCAACATTATTGTATTCTGCTGATGCGAGTTGGATAAAAGGCACAATCATCGATGGCCGATGGGTAGCTAAAAACAACCTACATCATGATCACGAACAGATAAGATATACCTTTTCAAAAGCACTCAAAAAACTGGCTCTAAGAGGATAGCTAGCAGATAAATCAAAAAAGCTGGCCTTCATGACCAGCTTTTCACTTCATCTTCAATTTTGACTAAAGTGTGAATACCGTTATCTCTCCGTTTAATGTTACTTCAAAACTTGTTTTTCCATCGACCCTAGCCATGTTAAAAAGTTTTCCGTAATTGCCTGTGAAAGACTCGGTTATGGAAAAGATAACTTGTTTATCCTCATTCTTCACGCTGATAGAAGCCTGGGCATCTCCTTGATTTACAATAGTCAACTTAAAAACACGATCTGCCCCTTTAATTTTATCCATTTTAACAAGACGAAGTGGTTTTAACGCTTCTTCTTTCATTATCAAGTCATCCCCGTGATGAACAGTCGTTGCAAGATTCTGATCCTTCTCAGATATAATGATCTTATAATCACCATGCTCAAGGTCTTTGAAATTGTAAGGTCGCATAAAGCCTTCTTCATTTTTAATACGTTCGGTAAAGACGATATTACCAGACTCATCAACGATTTTTACATTGACCTTAACGATGTCTTTGTTGAGATAAAAAAGTTTAAAGACGTTTCCTTGCCTTACTACCTCGAAAGTAGTCCCCTTTTCAGTGTCCTTCTTGTCAGTTGCGTGCACGGCCGAGCTCAAAACTATTAAGAGCGTGGCCAAAAAATGAGCTTTTGTTGTCATAACAAACTTGAGTCTATGACTCTGTTTTTGTGTGATACAAAGCTAGGTAGGCTAATTCGGCTTAGTATTTATCGAATGCTTAAGAAGCTAAAATCTATTTATTAAGTACTTGATGTGAATTGCTACAGGTTGTTAACTCTTTATTAAAAATTTATCGTAGACGAGGATATTCTATATAAAAACATCATACGTCATTGATCAAAATCTGCCAAATTTTAGAATGACCTGCCCAAGCACACAATGAAATATTCTGCATACTTTCTGAATCGCCCTAATTCGTTCCAGAAATATTCGCTTAACACACAGTTTCTCGTAGATGACCTCAACATAAAGCTCAAGCTATTTTTTTCTTATAAAAGACCTTTCTAATCCATACAGGAAGTACTAGTGCACCAATAATAAGATAAGGATAGTAAGTAATGGTACGCCAGAGTAGCGTCACTCCCAGTGTAAAGTCATTGAGATATTCCGTGAAAAATTGAATGAAAAAGTGTTCAGCCGTACCACTGCTCCCCGGAGTAGGCGATAATAACATGACAATCCACAAAACAAGGTGCTTAGAAAGAATAAAAAGGTGATCCAAAATAGCTAGGTCTGCATTGTACGCAGCAATAAGGAAATTCAGTATCAGATAACGGCAAAACCAGGCAGCAATGGTAGCAAGTATGATTTGCACCCAGTACCTTTTTTTCTTGCCCTTGATCAGCGAGGCGGCCCAAACCATCTCATTTCCATGCTGATAGGCATCATACCTCCATTTCCTCAAAAAGCCAATTGATGTGATTTTTATTAAAACCCATTTAAAAAGTCGTGGTTTCCAAAATAGCGCCAGCGCCATTATGAGAGTATAAATAGAGATCAGGCTATAACTTGTAATGAAAATACCACGAACACTTCTCACAGAATCCGGGAAAATATCGACCCCAATAATCAGAACAACAATGGGAGCTAAGAAGACAAAGAATAAGTTGTCCAAAATGGCAGTAAGTGTGACATAGGCCAGTGATTTCCCAAGGTTTATCTTTTCCTTTAGAAGAATAAAAACGGCCACCGCAGTACCTCCCACTACTGATGGTGTAACAGCAGAGGCAAACTCCCAAAGTATGATTACGTAAACGCTGCCAGTCCAGCTCAGGTCTTTATTGGTGAGAACCCTTATTCGATATATGTAGGCGGCTTCCTTAAGAATTAGCACACCGAACGCTCCGAGGATAGGTAAATACCTTGCCTGAAACACAAGGTTTAACTTTTGAGGCGTAAACTCCTCATCACTCAGGACCATGAAAGCCACAAAGCCCAGGCTGATAACCACAGGTAACCAGACCTTATTGGGGTTTAATGTACGAAGGATTTTCTGGGTGTTGAGATTCATCTACTCTGCCGGCGCCTCTTCCAATTTTTCTATCCAGAAATTATTAAAACCTATTCCCAAGTGCATGGTTATGCGTCTTAACTGTAGCAATTCCAAAATGGCCAAGAAATTAAAAATTACTCCTATTTTAGTGGGCTCCTCGTCAATAATCTCTATAAAAGACATCTTTGGTTTTTTTGATAGTTTGCCCATCAAAAAATTACGTTGTCCCTCAATAGTAAATGGATATTGAATTACTTCATGCCTTGGTTTATTTTTCTCCAACTCGTATCTCTCTACTACCTTCTGATATACTTTCAGCAACTTATAAAGGTCAACATCCTGAAGCTCGGCTTCTACATTTACACTTTCAGATAGCAACCTCAACTCCCTAGCAATATTTCCTCGTTTTTCGCGGTCTATCTGGGAAGCTTCCATCTCTTGTAATTCGGCAAGAACAGACTTATACTTTTTATATTCGAGTAAATGCTTGACCAGCTCTTCTCTGGGGTCTATTTCGTTACCTTCATCGTCTAGCTGGGGCCTTGGAAGCAGCATTTTTGATTTAATACGCATGAGTGTGGCAGCCACCAAAATGAACTCACTCGCTACTTCTATATTCATTTCCTCAAGTCTATGGAGATAGTCCAAAAAATCGTTTGTGATATCTGAAATAGGAATATCGTGAATATCCAACTCGTCTCTTTCTATAAAAAAGAGCAGCAGATCAAAGGGACCTTCAAAAAGTGGAAGTTTAATTTCGAAGCTCAAGAGACTACATGATTTTCATTATACACGATTGAGATAGGATCATCAAAGATATTAGTCTTCACCTTAAAATTCTCCGTCATTAAAAAAAATCGTAATTTTGCACCCGATTTAAAACGTTTGCATAAGCATAGGAAAACACTTACATTGAATGGTTGTTTAAATCTCACAACAAATACATTCGTTAAAGATGCTCATAAAACCAGGACCAATTCTTTCAACAATAAGTTCCCCCTCTGATCTCAAAAAGCTGGATCAATCCCAATTGGTTAAGTTATCGGATGAACTCAGACATTTCATCATCGACAATGTATCCGTTTACGGCGGCCACTTTGGTGCGAGTTTGGGTGTAGTTGAGCTTACCGTGGCTTTGCATTATGTATTCAATACACCAAAAGATCAGTTAGTTTGGGATGTTGGGCATCAGGCCTATGGGCATAAAATCTTGACGGGCAGAAGAGATAATTTTCATACAAACAGACTTTACAAAGGGCTTTCCGGATTTCCTAAAAGGAAAGAAAGTGAATACGATACATTTGGTGTAGGACATTCTTCTACCTCAATTTCGGCGGCGGTGGGAATGGCTGTAGCTTCAAAATACAAGGGTGAAGATGATAAGCATCATATTGCTGTAATTGGCGATGGCGCCATGACGGGTGGTTTAGCATTTGAAGGGATGAACCATGCCGGTGTTTCAAATAGTAATGTGCTGATTATTTTGAATGACAACTGCATGTCAATCGATCCGAATGTGGGAGCGCTTAAAGATTATTTAACTGACATAACCACCTCGCACACCTACAATAAAGTAAAAGATGAGGTTTGGAATGTTTTAGGGAAAGTAAGCAAGTTCGGACCAAATGCTCGCGACATCATAGCAAAGGTTGAAAACAGCATAAAGTCATTCCTTCTCAGTCAAAGCAATATGTTCGAGTCACTCAACCTGCGCTATTTTGGGCCCGTGGATGGTCATGACGTAGACCATTTAGTACATGTTTTGAATGATTTAAAAGATATACCGGGCCCTAAAATATTGCACTGTGTCACGGTTAAAGGTAAGGGTTACGGTCCTTCTGAAAATGGAAATAAAACCACCTGGCATGCACCGGGTAAATTTGACAAACTGACCGGCGAGATCCATAAAAAGACGCATGACGCTCCCCAGCCTCCTAAATACCAGGATGTATTTGGGCATACTATAGTAGAACTGGCTAAGGAAAATGATAAAATCATGGGCATTACTCCGGCCATGCCATCAGGTTCTTCTATGAACATTATGATGAAAGAAATGCCGGAACGTGCGATTGACGTAGGTATTGCAGAGCAGCACGCGGTAACCTTTTCTGCAGGTCTGGCTACGCAGGGTCTTATGCCATTTTGTAATATTTACAGCACATTTATGCAACGTGCTTATGACCAGGTGATCCACGATGTATGTATCCAGGATCTACCGGTTACTTTTTGTCTTGATAGAGCAGGGTTTGCCGGCGCCGATGGGCCAACGCACCATGGCGCTTATGACCTGGCCTACATGCGTTGTATCCCCAATATGATCATTGCAGCGCCAATGAATGAGCAGGAGTTGCGAAATATGATGTACACTTCTCAGCTTCCACGAGAAGGGAAAGCATTCACCATCCGGTATCCTCGTGGCCAGGGAGTAATGCCAAATTGGAGAACACCGTTTGAGAAAATAGAGATCGGAAAAGGGCGTAGAATCAGGAAAGGGGAAGACGTAGCCATACTAACAATAGGGCATATAGGTAATTACGCAGTTGAAGCTTCTGAAAAATTAGCTATGGAGGGGTTGAACCCGGGTCATTACGATATGCGTTTTGTTAAGCCACTAGATGAGGACTTACTTCATGAGGTATTCTCTAACTATTCCAAAGTAGTGACGGTAGAAGATGGTTGTATTATGGGTGGCTTTGGAAGCGCTGTTCTTGAATTCATGGCTGAGCATGGCTACATGGCTCAGGTTAAACGTCTTGGGATTCCCGATGCAATTATCGAGCATGGCGAGCAAAAACAGTTACATGCCGAATGTAATTTTGATGTAGAGGGAATTACAAAAGCGGTAATCGACTTAACGGAATCCGTAGCCGTAGGCGGTTAAGTTTACACTCTTTTTGAATAGAGTTACCTTTAGAAATCTTGGCTCCGCAAAAGATTCGAAATTCTTCACTGTAGTAAAGGGCGTCTGCTCTTTTTTACAACATGACTCAGGGAGTTGATTACTTCCCAGCAACATACCCCGTAGTCCAGGCCGCCTGAAAATTAAACCCCCCGGTAATACCGTCTATATCCAGCACTTCACCGGCAAAATATAGTCCTGGTACGAGTTTACTTTCCATGGTCTTTGGATCGACTTCCGTTAAATCCACACCTCCGCAGGTCACAAACTCCTCTTTAAATGTGGTTTTCCCTTTAACCGAATAGGTGTCATTGATCAAAATATTTACCAAACGGTTGATTCCTTTATTTCCCATTTCACCCCAAGTGATATTTTCTCGAATCTCAATTTTCCGAATTAGAAACTCCCATAACCGAGTAGGCAGACCAAGCAAACGCCTGTTCAATACCTTTGCTTTTCGATTGATGAGGAGATGTTCATCCATTACAGCACGAATATCCTGTTCCTTCATGCCGCCGGTCCAGTTCACCTGAATACCGAATTGATAATTAAGTTCATTGAGATGCCGTGCTCCCCACGCAGAAAGCTTGAGCACAGCCGGGCCGCTCATACCCCAATGCGTTACTAAAAGAGGGCCTGCATACTGAAGCTTAGTGCCTTGTATTTTAACCTGAGCATTTTCTACACTTAGTCCCATAAGTTTACGAATGGGTTCGTTTGGCATATTGAATGTGAAAAGTGAAGGAACTGGAGGCTGAATGCGGTGACCTAACTGTGTTAACCAATCAAATCCGCTCAACTTTGGACTACCTCCAGTACAGACCACAACCTTATCGTAAAAAAGAGTTGGTTGGGTATCCACTTCTAACTCAAAGCCTCCTTTACGCGTTTTGATAGATCTTACTCCGTACCTGGTCAAAACCGTAATTCCTAATTTTTCAACCTCTTGCTGCAAACAATCAACAATAGTTTGGGAATCATCAGAGATCGGGAACATACGATTATCCGGTTCCGTCTTAAGTTTTACCCCCCGAGACCCAAACCAGGTTATCGTGTCCAACACAGAAAACTGGGAAAACGCCTTCTTTAGAAACCTTTCTCCCCGAGGGTAGCGCTTTGAGAGTTGTGAAGACTGTAAGCAATGATGAGTCACATTACACCTGCCTCCACCTGAAATTTTGACTTTGGCTAGTAGCTTAGAAGATTTTTCATGGATGATCACCCTTGCATTCGGATGATGCTGCTTACATGAAATAGCGGCAAAGAAACCTGCCGCGCCACCACCTATAACTGCTACTTTGATAGGACTAAATTTGATTTGATCCCAAACTTATAAAAATAGTTGTTGGTAGTCGTCAGACCACTCGAAGTGTTCAGACGACTGTACATTTAAAATAAACTCATCAGATGCTTAGAGACCTAAATCTTTAAAACAATGAACCGCTTAGCGAGCTGGAAACAGCCTCTGCAGCCCGTCTACCGGAAAGCATAGCAGCATTCAACGAAGCATTCAACAAGTAATCACCGGCTAAGAAGATATCATCATGCAGCTTTACCTCCGTAGCAGCCATATCATATTTGAGATCGCGGTTAACCGGCAATGCTTTAGGAATATGATAGGACGCCAAAAACTCAAAATCCGTGGAACCAAAACCAGTTAGCGCAGCCAACTCCTGAATCACGGCATCTTGAACTTCAATGTTCTGATCATTATTCACAGAAACGGAAATTAACCGTTTTCCTGAAGGACTGTAATCCGATGAAACCGTAGTTAAGTCACAAAAATTATTGATGAGCTTATTCTCGCCTGTGACGAGGCCGATCAAGGGTTTTTTGATGGCCTGTCTGTTGCATGAAAAGTATAAATTCAACACAGACTGGTAAGCTGGTTTATCGTTGAACCCGTCCATAATGGCCTCCGGTTGAGTAGCAATGACTACTTTTTTGGGTTTCAGGCTTTCGCCATTTTCTAACACAACTTCATTCGAAACTTGTTTTACACCAGCATTGAATCGAAAATCAGTATGTTTCAATTGGCTTTGAAGCTGTTTCGGAATTTCTTCCATCCCCTTCGCCGGGATAGCCGCGCTGCCCTCCGAAAACATTTTGAAAACGAATTCAAACATTCTGCTCGAGGTCCCCAACTCATTTTCAAGGTAGATACCACCAAAAAAGGGTTTGAAAAAGTTTGATATGATACGCTCTGAAAAGCCATAATTTCTTAGGTAAGCTAAAGTGGTCACCTCACCTTTGCTAAAAAGAACTTCTAATCGCTGTTTTTTGACCGCCGAGGCTAGTTTAGCCATTTTAAGTTTGTCTCCAACACCACCTACCGGAGAAAACGCCATAGAAAATACAGATGCAGGGTTTCTCAATGGATCGGAAATCTCATATTGACCATTCCCATCATAAATAACTGCGCCAGGATCAAACGTTTTTAGCCCAAGTTTTTCATAGTTAAGATACTGCTGCGCCTCAGGGTAGGCCGTGAGTAATACCTGGAACCCATGATCAAACAGATAACCTTCTTTATGATCTGTTTTTACCCTACCGCCTACACGATCCGTAGCCTCAAGGATCAGCGGTCGTATACCTCGGTTTTCAAGTTCAATGGCACAGGTTAATCCGGCTATGCCGCCACCTATTATTACCACTTCATTTTTTGATACTTCCATGTTTTGTATGTTGAAATAGCCTAAGGAAATTTAAAACTGCTCCTGAAAGAAATACAAGATAAGCCCATTGGGTTCAATAACAGAAAAGGTCCTATGCCCCCACGACTGATCAGTAACCTGCTGTTTGAAAGGCACTCCTGCTGATCCATATTTTTTAAACAGTTCATCTACATTCCATACCTGAATGCACATAAACGCACCTTGGGGACTTCTGTAGTCTAACCCGGTATTTTGCTCTTCTTCAGGAGGTAGAAGCAGCACTTCAATCAAGCCAACACCCGTTTTGAACAGCGCTCCTTTGTCATGTGCATTTCTGTCCCATGAGTGCTCAAGGTCAAAACCCAGTTTTTCGTTATAGAACTCTAGCGTCTCTTCATACTTGTCAGTGAAATAGGTAAAGCGGAATTTTCCGTTTTGGTTACTCATAATAAGTAAATCAAATGATGCTCTTAAGCTATGCTCATCTTAAGAACACCTTTATGAACCTTTGGGTTATGGTACGAATAAAGAAATACTCAAAGTGTCTTAACTGCCTTGGACCTTGCCATCTTAACGAATAATACGCGACCTGTACTGTCCTGATCTAAGATGTACTTTGAATAGATCAAGCTGTCCCGGCCTTGCTTTTGAATGTTATCTTCTACTCGTGTCGGATCAGGAGCGTAGGCATAGGCCATTGCTATTTTCTGTTCCGTTTCATTCAACATTACAGAATCTTGCAATGTCACGGAAAACATGCGTACATCTGCAGGAGCTACTTCTTTAGCAGATATTTCACGGCCTATTTCCAATGCCTTTCTGAATATCTCATTTTCATTTACCTTCTTGATTTCGCGGTCTTCCATTTCTTCACGAAACGCCTTCCGTTGATCTTCACTTAACGAACCATTGCAGCCTGCTGTAATTGAGACAATTAACATAGGTAATATCCGTGACCAAGCATTCATGAAGGCAAAGCTATACTATCAGGTTGGCAATTGACAAATAACAATTAGTAAATTCCATATACATTGATGAGTCAATTCAATCTCAGGTAGATTTTAGTCTTTGATATGAAGTGTAACGCATTCGTTAGATTTGCAGGTATTAATCTGTTCATATGATTGAAAAACTACAAGAACTAAAAGATCGCTTTGAGGAAGTTGGTCAGCTTATTGTTCAGCCAGACGCCATGTCTGATATGAAAAAGTATTCGCAGTTGAGCAAAGAGTACAAAGACCTCGAAAAAATCGTGGCCAGGTACGATGCCTATAAAGACGTGATCTCTAATATAGATAATGCCAAAGAAGTTCTAAAAAACGAGAAAGATGAGGAATTCAGGGAGATGGCTAAATTGGAGCTTGACGAATTAGAACCTCAAAAAGCAGACATCGAAGCCGAACTCAAGCAGTTGCTTATTCCTAAAGATCCTAACGATCATAAAGAAGCTATTTTAGAAATCAGAGCCGGAACGGGAGGCGATGAGGCTGCGATTTTCGCTGGTGACCTATTCAGAATGTATCAGCGCTTCTGCGAAAAGAACGAGTTGAAGCTGACTGTACTTGATCTTACTGAAGGCACAAGCGGAGGGTATAAGGAAATAGTAAGTACAGTTACCGGGAACGAGCCATATGGCAGATTGAAATTTGAATCGGGTGTGCACCGCGTACAGCGCGTACCACAGACCGAAACGCAGGGACGTGTACACACCTCAGCGGCTACGGTGGCTGTTCTTCCCGAAATGGATGATGTAGAAGTTGAAATTGATATGAACGACGTTCGCAAAGATACCTTTTGCTCTTCGGGTCCTGGTGGTCAGTCCGTAAATACGACGTACTCCGCTGTGCGCCTTACGCATATTCCCACAGGTTTGGTGGTATCTTGCCAGGATCAAAAGTCTCAACTAAAAAACTTTGATAAGGCGTTAAAAGTATTGCGCTCCAGGATTTACGAAATAGAATTGGCTAAGCACAATGAAGCCGTAGGAGCACAAAGAAGGTCAATGGTTGGAAGCGGTGACCGCTCGGACAAAATACGCACCTACAACTATCCGCAAAGCCGTGTGACGGATCATCGTATCAACTACAGCCAGCATAACTTGCCCGCTGTTATGGATGGTGAAATTGGTGAGTTTATTGAAAAGCTACGCATTGCAGAATCGGCAGAGAAAATGAAAGAAGGTGCAATGGAATAAAAACGCTGAAATTAGCGTTGACCAACTATGCTCAGAAGCCTTGTTATTGGAGTTGTTATTCTTTTAGCCTTTATGGCTTCTTGTACACCGGAGGAAGAAAAAATCACCTTCGAGAGTGACGCAGTTCTTCGGTTTTCAACGGATACCATTTTTTTTGATACTGTTTTCACACAGATCTCCACAGAGATCCGTAACGTAACCAAACGCTTCAGGGTATATAATGATAATGATAATGCAGTACGTATCAGCGATATCAGCCTGGCAGGAGGGAGTGAATCACCATATACACTGTTTGTCAATGGAAGGCCGGGTAGTTCCTTTACTGACACCCGGGTTTTAGGCGGAGATAGCATGTTGGTGCTGGTTGAGGTCAGTATTGATCCGCAAGATGAAAGCTTGCCCTTTGTAGTAGAGGATCAGGTCAATTTTCTGACCAATGGCAATGCACAGGATGTAAAGTTGGTTTCATGGGGACAGGATGCAAATTTCCTTCGCGATTCGGTACTAGCTTGCAATACCGTCTTTACTGGTGATAAGCCTTACGTTATTTACAACTCTATACTAGTGGATACGCTTTGCAATCTAACCATAGAGCCTGGAGCAAGAATATTCTCTCATAACAGTTCTTTCATTTTTGTAAGGGGCTCAATCCACGTCCAGGGTACTGCCGAAATGAAAGTACTTTTTACAAATGATCGGTTTGATGATAATTTCAAAAATGCTCCGGGACAGTGGGGTGGAATTATCTTTCTTCCAGGTAGCCAGGATAATGTCATTGATCATGCGGAAATCCGCAACGCTGAAATAGGCCTGTACCTAGGAACACCCGACGATGACGATGAGCCTGATTTAATAGTGAATAATACCAGGATTGAAAACATTGGGGGTAACAACGTACTACCCATTGGTGGTGATTTTGTACAACCGGGCTTTGGTATCATCGCCATTACCTCTGACTTATATGTCACAAATACACTGATCAACAACTGTGCGGTGAATGTGCTAGGTAACTATGCCGGTGGCAATTACAAGTATGAGCATTGCACGTTTGCCAATTTCTCTTTTGATTTCTTCCGTGAGGATGCGGCCGTTGTTTTTTCTGATAACCTTGTGCTTCCGGGAAATAGATTGCTTGTTTCTGATCTAAGTGTAGAGATGTACAACTCCATTATTTGGGGAAATCTTCGTGAGGAATTACTAATAAGTGAAAGTGGAGAAGTTGTAAGCACAATAGAATTAGAAAATAACTTGATTAGAACAGAGAATGCCGATGTCTCAGACGGCAACATTTTAAATGAGGATCCAAAGTTCTTTGACCCTAGAGATTATATTTACTCACTGGACACGTTGAGTCCTGCGAAAGACATGGGAGTGGATATTGGAATATTTTTTGACCTTGAAGGCAACGAACGGGATGAGCTACCGGACCTTGGTGCATTTGAACGGATTGAGAACTAGACTAGTACAGTGAAATTCTACCAAAAAGAAATTACTATACCCTCACTCCCGCGTGGTTTTCATCTGATTACAGATCATATTCTGGACGCCATTCCGGAAATCAGAAATATCAAAATAGGTCAGTTGCAGGTTTTTATCAAACATACTTCAGCAAGCCTTACGATTAACGAAAATGCTGATCCTACAGTACGTATTGATTTTGAAAGTCACATTAACGAACTGGTGCCTGAAAACCAACCTTATTATAAGCATACGCTGGAAGGCTCCGATGATATGCCTGCCCATATTAAAGCCTCGCTTATGGGCGCCTCTGTCAATATCCCTATTACTAATGGATCGCTGAATATTGGAGTCTGGCAAGGTATCTACCTTTGTGAACACCGCAATTACGGTGGCCCTAGAAAGATTGTGATTACTGCCTTGGGCAGTTAATCCCTTCAACTTTTCTCTCTTTTATTGGTTTATAGATCATGGACAGGGTAATCATGTGGTTTCGCAACGATTTGCGAGTTAAAGACAATAAGGCCTTATCACAGGCATGCTTAAATGGTAATATTGTTTTTCCGGTTTATGTTTTAGATCGCCGGCTTTTGGAAACTACAGCCCTTGGATTCTCAAGATGCGGAAGTTTCCGCATCGAGTTTTTGTTGGATTCGCTGGCTGAGCTACGTGGTAATCTAAAAAAGTTAGGAGCCGACCTAATTTTAAGGGTAGGGAACCCGGAAGAAGTTGTTCCCTGGTTAGCTGATGAGTTGCGGGTGGAAGCAATTCATTGTAGTAAAGAAATTGCCCATGAAGAACTTCAGCAGGTCCATAGAATGGAACAAAAACTACAGGGGAAAGGAATTGAAGTAAAAGACCACTGGCAAAGTACTTTATTTCATGAGGATGACGTGCCCTGGCCAGTAAAACAGGTGCCTGATGTATTTACCAAATTCCGAAAGGAGTCTGAAAAAACCGTTGAGATCCAGTCAGAATTTCAGGCCCCAAATAAGATCCATTTTCAACATGAAGTGGAGCCTGGTGAGCTACCAACATTAAAGGATCTGGGTATTGAACCGGAAAAAAGAAGCAAAAAGGCTGTTCTGCCTTTTAAAGGAGGTGAGTCAGAAGCCTGGAAACGACTTAATGAGTATTTCTGGAAAGATGATTTACTAAAAAGATACAAATACACGCGCAATGAGTTGATCGGAAAGGACTACTCATCGAAATTTTCGCCTTGGCTGGCTTTAGGTTGTATTTCCGCTAAATCCATTTATTTTGAAATCAAGAAATACGAAAAGGAGCGAACTAAAAACAGCTCGACGTATTGGCTCTTCTTTGAGTTACTCTGGCGAGATTTCTTCAAGTTTATGACTAAAAAGCATGGGAAATCCATATTCCTTAAGCCAGGCATCACCGGCGATGCTCTTGAAATGAGCGATGATTGTGACGCATTCAATGCATGGCGACTAGGAAAAACAGGGGAGCCCTTTATAGATGCGAATATGGTTGAGCTGAATGAAACCGGATTTATGTCAAACCGCGGTAGACAGAATGTAGCGAGTTACCTGATCCATGATCTAAGCGTTAACTGGACCTGGGGAGCCATGTGGTTTGAAAATCGCCTAATAGACTACGACCCAAGTAGCAATTGGTTGAATTGGGCCTATATAGCAGGTGTAGGAAATGATCCTCAAAAAGGCAGGAAGTTCAGTATTGAAAATCAATCACTTAAATATGACCCAAAAGGTGAGTATGTGAAGATGTGGCTCCAAAATAACTTAGTCAAGCCTCGTTAACCGAAAGTAATCTGCCATAGTAATTCTAAACGCCTCCCTTTGCTTTTTACTGCTGAGAATAGCTGTGCCATCCGTTAAAGCAAGTTCATGGTTTGTCATCAAGCTATTGTAAATCTTGGTGGAAAAGCTCAACATACTATCTCTATTCATTGCCTGAAGCATATATTGCCCTTTTGTACCGTCAGTGTCATTTTCCCAGCTTAGGATCAAAGGTTCATATGCTGCCAGTATCTCATTAGGTTCCAAAAACAAATAGGCCTCGTCCTGTAAATAGTTAATAACGATGGCCAGATTTAAAATGGGTAAAGAATCAGAAACGACTCTGTCGCTGAAGCGAAACAAATTGAATTTTGCTGCCTGATTTTCTTCGAGGTCATAATAAGATTGGCGCACATTTTTAAAGAATAGCTCAGTATCGTCGCCGGTCTTAAACTCGAAATTATCAAGCGTAACTTTTTTATCAGCATTTATATCGCAACCAAAAACTGTAATTAGGATAAGGATCATTCCCTTTTTCATGCCTTAAGTAACACAAACATTTAAGCAAAGTTTCTCACCCTGAATAATAAGTACGCTTTACTCTGGCGCCAATGGTAGCGAGAATTTCATAAGGAATAGTGTTAATGTTCTCGGCAACAGACTGGATAGGAAGATGATTTCCAAATATTTCCACCTCATCACCTTCAACAACGGAAAGGCCTGTAACGTCTATCATGGTCATGTCCATACATACATTGCCAATTACGGGAACATGCGCTCCATTCACCCAAACCTTGCCAATGCCATTGCTAAAAGCCCTCGAAAAGCCATCTGCATAACCAATAGCAATAGTGGCGATAGTCATATCCCTATCTGCCACTCCTTTTCGTCCGTAACCGACAGTCTCTCCTTTGGAAATATGTTTTAGTTGTGATACGACGGTTTTAAGTTTAGCTATGGGCGTAAGCGCCTCTTGGTGAAGCTCGTTAGTATCAATTCCGTAGAGGCCTATGCCCAGCCTCACCATATCAAATTGATATTCCGGAAATCTTAATATGCCTGATGAGTTAAGAATATGCATCAACGGTTGAATTCCAAGCTGATCTTTTATGTCATAAGCGTTGGTGCGGAAAAGTTTAACTTGTTGAACAGAAAATTTAGTATGATCAGGTGAATCCGACCCGGCGAGATGACTAAAAACACTTTTAACCTTGATGTTCGGGTTTGACTTTAGCAAGGATATAAGTTCAGGTAACTCATCCGTTGTAAAGCCAAGGCGATTCATACCGGTTTCTAGCTTTATATGTATCCCAATTTCATCCTGAATACCGGTGATTAAACTACTCAGTAATTCCAGGCTATAGATCTCAGGCTCCAGGCGATGGCTCACCAACTTTTCAAAACTTTCAGATGAAGGGTTCATTACCATTATAGGCAAGCGGATGTCCTTTTGACGAAGAAAAACTCCTTCATCAGTGTAGGCTACACCCAGGTAGTCAACATTATGGTAGGCCAGAAGATTAGCCACTTCGTGGCTTCCGGCGCCGTAGCCAAAAGCCTTTACCATAACCATCAGTTTTGCGTCTGGTTTTAAGTTTGAGCGATAGAAGTTGAGATTATCAGTGAGCGCATCCAGGTTTATTTCGAGCCTTGTCCCATGATTCTTCTCTTCAAGTAGCTTCACCACTTGTTCAAAACGAAAATCTCTCGCACCTTTTACTAATATGGTTTGATTTGAAAAGTCTATGCCTGTTAAATTGACCAGCAGTTCCTTCGTGGAGTTGTAGGTTTGTGTTTGGCATGAAAAAAGATGGGCAAACTCTGAAATATCCGGACCTACACCTATTACCTGCTTTAATTTAGTAGATTCAAACATTTCAGCCACCTGCTTATAAAGTAATGCTTTATCCTGGCCTGACTGCAAAATATCGGATAGTATTAATGCTTTTGATTCTGTACCGGTATTTTGTAAAAAATCCAGCGCAGACCGTAGTCCTACTAAGTCATTATTATAGCTGTCGTCAATGACATAGCTGCCGTTAATCGCTTTTTTAAGCTCCAGCCTCATGGCAAGGCCGGTAAGCTGCCTTACACCCCGTTGAATATCTTCATTTGCAAAGTCCAGGTAAAGCATGAGCGTGATGCAGTGCATCACATTTTCCATGGATATCGTGTCGTTGAAAGGAGTAGAAAAACTTAATGTTTTATCGATGTACTTCAATACCAACTGACCATTCTGAAACGAATTGATCACAATATCGCTTTCCTTGTGAAAGCCCCATGAAAACCCCTTTCCCAGGAACAGGTTATCCAAAACCGAATTGTCCTTACGGTATATTACCCGCTCGCTATTAATAAAAAGTTTTGCCTTTTCATGTGCTTTTTGTTCATGGGAAGAAAACCCTTCATCATGAGCCGATCCCAGATTACTAAAAATTCCTATCGTTGGTTTTATGACCTTTTCGAGACGCTCCATCTCTCCAATGGTCGAAATTCCCGCTTCAAAAATGCCAAGCTCATGATGATCACCTATATTCCAGACCGAAAGTGGCACGCCGAGCTGTGAGTTATAACTTCTGGGGCTTTTCACAATTTTTCGATGTGGGCTGAGCAGTTTATCAAGCCACTCTTTAATAATGGTTTTCCCATTGCTTCCTGTTATACCTATAATTGGAATGTCGAACCCGGCTCTATGGTATGAAGCTATGGCTTGCATAGCTACTATCGCAGAATTCACCTTTAAGATATTAGCATCAGGCAGGCTAACCGGCTTCTCAATTACAAAATTTCTGACCCCTTTTTTATAAACCTCTTCCAGATAATTATGCCCGTCGTGACGGATGCCATCAATGGCAAAAAACACACTCCCCTTCAATACAGTTATTTTACGACTATCAGTCAGTAGATGTGTAATTTCTCCATCCATAGGCAAGCTTGTTATATGGCCGTTCGTTATTTTATCTAAATGACTAAATAGTGGCATTTTAAAAGTAGATAGGCGTATCAATTAAGTTAAGTCCAGCCGCATTTCATATTGATTGAGTTCATTTTTGAAACCCATATTTGTGAAAAAGGCATTTAATCCGGCACCTTTTTCCGGTACATTAAGCACGGTAATATTTTTTAACTTCTCAATTTCAATGAGAGCGCTAAGCAGGCCGCGGGCTATTCCCATCCTGCGATAAATCTGAGAAACGCCCAGAAGATTAATCCTTGAAAAAGACGGCTGGTAAATTAGAAATCCTACGCATTTACTTTGATCATAAGCCTCAATAATTTTCTCTTGACTATAATCACCATCTAACAAAAGTGCGTCTAAAAATGAGGCGGATTCATCAATAAAACTTTCGTATAAAATGGGTTGGGCAGCACTGGTTAACTTGTATTTGACACTTGCATGCCTCGGCAAAGAGGTAGGATTATAAAGCTTGTAGCACCTTAACAATCCTGTTTTTTTAAATCCTACCTTTTGATAAGCTCTAATAGCCTTTTGATTTTGAACTAGAACCTCTAGAACGCACTGCTCAACACCAATCGACTTTAATCTTGGCAGTAGATAATCATACATTTTAACTACCAAGTCATTTTTCCTGGCCTTAGGCCGAACTCCAGTGCCTCCGTTGTATGCAATCCGTTTGTTTTGGTATTGGGCAATTGTGGTAAAAACAAAGGCATCCATACCCAAAGTAGTGTTCCAAGCGCCCACAGAATGGTCAAAATCAATTTTAAGTTTAGAAACGAATTTGTCTACGAATTGCTTTTTGCTTAGCTTGAACGGGACTTGATAATCAGAAAATGAATCCAGAAATGTAAGATACATATCTGTGAGCATATGGGGTTCAAGCGGTTTTATTGTGAAGTCTTTTGACATTAAAACAATCTAGCTCCATTTGGAACGTCAAAGCTTACATCCGGTACGGCAAGTACAACTTCGTTATTCCCATTGTCAAAACCTGTGATCAAAACCTCCGACATAATAGGCCCAATCTGTTTAGGACGAAAATTAACTATACAGATGACCTTTCTACCTATAAGGTCTTCCTTCATATAAAGTCGGGTAAGTTGAGCGCTCGACTTCTTCTTACCTAATTCTCCCAGATCGACGGTAATTATATATGCAGGATTACTGGCTTCTGGAAAAGCCTCTACCTTGAGTATGGTTCCAACCCGTATATCAACTTTTTCAAATTCCGACCAGGTTATAAAAGTCATTGCACAAACGTTTTAGTTAAATTATACGAATAATAGTACATGTACATTAAATTTTCGAAACAATATGATGACTTGTGCGTATATTAGTTACTTGCTTCAAAAGAAATGCGAAAAAATACATTTTCTTTTAACCTATTTTTAGCCTCATTTCTCACATTTTTTGGTGTGTCGGTTATTCAGGTAAATGCACAAGAGCCTGATTTTTTAAATGACGACGCTGCAACGTCTGAATATGATAAATCTGCAGAATACTTAATTCCAGATTCACCTTTTACGGAGGACGAAAAAGGTGAAAAAAAGAATAAGGAAGTTGATAATAAAGAGAAGCAGTCTGATACGAAGGAAGCAGAAAACTTAAAATTGGCCGTAAAGACGGAAGAGAAAGTGGAGGAAAAGCCACTATACAATCCTGCCGAGGTAACGACCAATCGTGTCGATCAAGATAATCCACTCTCATTTAATTTTCTTTACTATATCATTCACAAATTCAAGTTTGCAGACGTGGTAGATGAGTAATGACTCAGGAATCTGTTGTATACGTCTTCAATATCAATCGAATATAAAGAATGATCTCCTCGATTGTATGATGGGTTTAACAGATTTAAACCTGATCTATTTAACGTTTCAGGTACGAAGCTTAGAGATAGTTTTACTTATTTATTTGGCTTTGACTATAAATTTCTCGAGCTCTTTTAGCTTTATCTTCCCTTCGTAAAAAGCCTTACCGAAGATGACGGCAAAAACCCCAGCTTCGTTTAATGTCTCAATATCATCGACATTTCTTACCCCACCACTTGCCAGAACACATATATCCGGAAACTGATCAATAATTTTTTTATACAGGTTCACTGCAGGGCCTTCAAGCATTCCATCTTTCGAAATATCCGTGGTTTTTACATACTTTAATCCCCTTGAATAGAAATAATCGATATGTTCCAGAATATCTAAATCTGTATTCTTCTCCCAGCCTCGAATAGCAATTTTACTGTCCAATGCATCCGCACCCAAAGTGATCTTTTCTCGCCCATATGACACTATCCAGGAGGCAAAAAGCTCTTTTCTGCTTACAGCAATGCTGGCAGCAGTAATATAGCTAGCCCCGTATTCGTATGCCTTGCTAATATCCCCGTCGGTATGTATTCCGCCGGTAAAGTCAACCTTAAGATTTGTATATCCTGAAATGGCTTCCAAAATATGATAATTAATAGGTTGACCTCTTCGCGCACCATCCAAATCTACCAGGTGCACTACCTCGATACCATGATCTTCAAAGCCTTTTGCCAGATCAATAGGGCTTTGATCATAAACCTTCTCATTTGAGAAATCCCCTTGTTTCAGTCGGATTACCTTGCCGTCTCTAATTGCAATGGAAGGTATAATTTGAATCATTTAGCTGTGGTTTTAGTAAGTTGTACCTAGTGGAAATTGCTCATGATGACATCACTTTCTTCCGTAGTCGGCATATCTTGAGCGATAGATGAAAATAAGAAAATTGAAGCAGAATTACAATCTGACCATGCCAGATGAGTCAAAAGATAAAACAGCAGATAGCAGAAATCACCTACAGGCTTACAAGCTTAAAGCCTTCTCTATGTACGGTAATAATTTGAAGCTTGCTATCATCCTTTAGGTATTTTCGAAGTTTGGCAATGTAAACATCCATACTACGTGCATTAAAATAAGAATCATCACCCCAAATTTGGTCTAAAGCCACCTTGCGTGATACGGTATTTCCAATATTGGAGCAAAGTAATTTGAGTAGCTCGTTTTCCTTGGTAGTAAGTGTTCTCTCGGTACCGTTAACCGATAGTTTTCGGCTCTGCGTGTCAAGATGAAGTTCGCCTAACTGGAAACTGGTCTGCTCTTTTTTCTCTGAGCCATTAACTCTGCGAAATATGATATTAAGCCGAAGCAAAAGCTCTTCCATACTAAAGGGCTTGGTTATATAATCTTCGGCTCCAATTGATAACCCCTTGATAGCATCTTCCTTCATAGATTTAGCTGTAAGAAACAAAAACAGGGTATGCTTACTTAAATCGTGAATTTCTTTGGCAAGGGTAAATCCATCTTTTTTTGGCATCATGACATCCAAAATGCATAAATCAAATGCAGCAGCTTTAAACCTGGTTAAGCCTTCTTCTCCATTTCGGCATAATTCGCAGTTATAACCTTTTAATGTGAGGTACTCACTTAAGATCTGACCCAGATTTTCGTCGTCCTCAACTAATAAGATCGCTTTACTAATTTCACTCATTGTTTAAGGGGAGTTTAACGGTAAAACTGCTTCCCTTTTGGGGCTCTGAAACAGCAAAGACACTGCCATTATGGAGGTTAACTATCGTTTTTACATAGTTTAGACCAAGCCCAAAACCCTTGACATCATGCCTGTCTCCGGTCGAGACCCGATAAAACTTATCAAATATTCGGCTTAGCTCTTCGTGCCTCATACCAATACCCTGATCCCTTACTTCAAAGCAAACTGCATCGCCCTCATTAAATGTTCTTACAAAAATACTTACCTTATTCTGGGAATATTTAATGGCATTATCAAGTAGATTATAGAACAGGTTTGTAAGATGATGTCTATCTCCCATCAACTCATTTTGTTTTGAATTGAAATCCACTTTTAGCTCCCCTTTCATCGCATTAACTTGTTCTTGAACTTTGTCTAATATTGGTTGTAGCAGCTCTAATAAATTGGTTCTGTCTATCTTCAATTCGAAAGAATCTTTTTCCAGTGTTGCGGCTTGCAATACCTTTTCTACCTGATCACCTAATCGCTGATTTTCGTCTCGGATCATACGCACATAGCGCATAAGTGTTTTTTCATCTTTCCTAACCTGATCCTCTTCCATTGCCTCACAGGCAAGTGATACCGTTGCTATAGGTGTCTTAAACTCATGAGTCATATTATTAATAAAGTCATTCTTAATATTAGATAACTTTTTTTGCCTGAAGATTATAAAAATGGCATAGCTAAAGCTACCCACTATAATGACCACGAAAAGTACAGAGGCAGCTAGTGTTCCCCAGATTTGACTAAATAGATATTGACCTTGATCCGGGAAATTGAGTGTGAGATAATTTACATTAGCGAAAAGGTCATTTGGAAAAAGGCCGGTCTTAAAATCAGAGTCTTTTAAGGCAAAATTATCAGTGGAATTGGTAAATACAAGAGTATCTTTAGTAGAATTCCAAACGGCAAACTCGAATGAGGTATGAACACCTTTATCATGAAAAACTTTGTTGAGTAATGAGTCCAACAGGTCATAACTGAGTCGCTCCGAGATATCTCGCTCTCTCGTTACAAATTGCTTTACTACCACATCAACCATTTCTGACTTATGCGTGAGTCGGTCTTTAAGATTAATTAACGCCGTGTCGCTAAAAAACAGGTTGGCTGAATCGGACATTTTTAATGTAAATCCTGGGGTATCAGTACTAATAAATAGTTGTTTGGCTTCATGGAAAGTAGAATCCGGGTTTATCAGTATTCTTGCAAGACTGTCAGTGCGTTTTACATTGATAGATTCTATCCAATCAGGACGACCTCTATACGTGGAAAGTGCTCGTGCTGTTAACTCGATTGCTTCCCGCCTTTCCAACTTTTCAACTACTTCATTCAGGGTTGCTCTTACGGTTCTATCGAAACGCTCTTCATTTAGTGCAATGGCATTATTAATCCAATATACCTGAAAGCCACACAGACCCAGAAGGGCAATGGACATTGAAACAATTATGATCCAGATGGTGGACTTTCTCATGTTGTAAATTTACCCCATCAAAACACGAAAGATTTCAATTTAACATCTTTTAACACCGCTTAACAATAGATTAACGTCCTCAGCCACGCAGATACCGTTTCTAATCATATACTTTAGACGTCTTGGTGACATTAAGTATTTAGAACTCAGAATAAAATAACAACACTGAAAAGAGCGGTAAGTGGACTTACCGCTCTTTTTTCTATTCGCTTGACTTCTCACAGCGGTCCGATAATTCCGATATTCCTATTAAACGGAGCCCCAGTCTTCTAGTAAGCTTCCTTTCGTGTAAAATCAGTGTATTCGGTAGCCAGCATATCATAGTTTAATAGGTCATAATTGATAAAGTGTCGATGTGCTATGAAAATCAGAACTATTAAAACCATACCCCTATTCTTGATTCTTGGCCTATTTGCTTGTAAGCAAACACATGAAGAAGAGCCCAAAACTCAAATTCCTGCCTGGATACCTTATGATGAATCGGCAGAAATAGCCGAAAATACCGACCACGAATCCCAAAGGATGCAGTACAAGCTTATTCAATCCAAAGTCACTGATCGAAATGATATCTGGAAAAATGTAGCTGACCAAATTGCTTATTTCTCGGAGGAAGACTATGAGCGACTTAAGCCGTTCATCCTGGAACAGGACATCCTTTCCATTCAATCACACATAAAATCCGGCAAGCTGTCATATGAGACCCTCACTCAATGGTATTTGTATAGAATCGTGAAATATGAAAATGATTCAACTACATTTCTCAATGCCATTATCGCCATTAATCCAAATGCTGTACAAGAAGCGAGAAAAAGAGATGAAAATAAGTCAGAAAATGATCACCCTATTTATGGTATGCCTATCCTGGTGAAAGACAACATCAACTTCGCCGGACTACCCACTACGGCAGGTTCTGTGGCGCTGCAGAAAAATATAACTAAGGATGCCTCTATTGTAGAAAAAATTAAAGAAAATGGTGGGATAATCTTGGGTAAGGTAAACTTGAGTGAATGGGCGAATTTCTTAAGTATAATAAACCCTAATGGATATAGCGCAATGGGCGGCCAAACACTCAATCCGTATGGTAGAAGAAAGTATGACACCGGAGGTTCTAGCTCTGCCAGTGGTGTGGCTATGGCGGCTAACTACGCCGCAGCAGCTATCGGTACGGAAACCTCCGGATCTATTCTTTCTCCATCAAGTTCTAATTCTATTGTTGGCCTAAAGCCCACTGTTGGATTGTTTAGTAGAGCGGGCATTGTACCAATATCCAGTACGCTGGATACACCCGGTCCTATGACCCGAAATGTAACGGACAATGCCATCTTAGCTTCGGCAATGAGTGGTGAAGACCCTGCCGACGTGGCCACCAAAGACAACCCCAAAAATATAAGGTACTGGGAAGAACTACAGTCCGAGAGCCTGGAAGGAGTTCGTTTTGGAGTGAATAAAAGCTTTTTGTCCGATTCTGTTTACGGCATCACGGTAGATAAAATTAAAGCTGCCGGTGGTGTTATGATAGAGTTTGAACCGGAAAATATGGATTTCGAGGGCTTCGCAACATTACTTAGCGCAGATATGAAAATTGACTTGCCGGATTATCTAAGCAAGTATGCATCTAAAGAAATCTCTTTTAAAACAGTAGATGACGTAGTAGTATTTAACAATGCTGATTCGCTAATACGAATACCTTATGGGCAAGGCAGGCTTGATGGTATTCTCGAAACAAACTTAAGTGTAGAAGAACACGAAAAACTAAAAGAAAGTCTGAATACACGGGGTATAGATTTTTTTGAAAAGCCTATGAAGAAATATGATTTAGATGCAGTGTTATCAATTAACAATTGGAATGCCGGGAATGCGGCAGCAGCAAAATATCCTTGTCTCACGGTACCAATGGGTTATAATAAAAACGGTGCACCCATAGGCCTTACATTTATTACAAGGCCGTTTGAAGAACGCAAACTACTGAAATTAGGGTATGCTTTCGAGCAGCTGACAAAGAGCAGAAAGCTACCCAAAGGCTACAGATAAATTTATAAAAAACCGCTTTCAGATCGACATGATGGGTTTCATCAGCTGTTTTCTAAACATGTTTGAGGTTTCATCTAAAACCAGTTGTAAAAACCACTGCTATTAGTACTTTTGGCGGTTCAATTCACAGCTATGGAACTGAAAAATAATTCCTATAAAATACAGGGGCTTAAACTGACTGATATTGCCCACCAATTCGGCACGCCTGTATATGTCTATGACGCTGAGAAGATCGTGAATCAGCTTCAGAATTTAAAAAATGCATTCTCTAACCAGAATGTGAGGATAAAATACGCTGCTAAAGCGCTGACTAATATTTCCGTTCTGAAGCTTATGAAAAAGCATGGCGCCGGCGTAGATGTGGTATCTGCACAGGAGTCAGATATTGCGCTAAAGGCAGGGTTTGACCCTAGGGATATACTTTTCACACCCAATTGCATTTCATTCGAAGAAATTGTTGAGAGTGTAGAGAAAGGGTTAATGATCAACATTGATAATATTTCGATCCTAGAGCAGTTTGGTCATAAGTATAGAGACACGGTACCTTGTTGTATTCGCCTGAATCCGCATATAATGGCGGGCGGAAACACTAAAATTTCAACCGGTCACGTAGACTCTAAGTTCGGCATTTCGATCTATCAGTTACCTCATTTGCTACGTGTTGTAAAATCGAATAACATTAATGTTATTGGTTTACACATGCATACCGGATCTGATATTTTAGATGCAGATGTGTTTTTGAAGATGGCTGAAATTCTGTTTGGGATAGCTCAGGACTTTCCTAATCTGGAGTTCATCGACTTTGGAAGTGGTTTCAAAGTAGCTTATAAGGAAGGTGATATAACTACTAATGTATATGACCTGGGAGTAAAGTTGGGAAATGCTTTTGACAGTTTCTGTAGCTCTTATGGACGACAACTGGAAATGTGGTTTGAGCCGGGTAAGTATCTGGTGAGTGAAGCCGGTCTTTTATTGGTTAAGGTCAATGTAATAAAAACTACCCCGGCCACTGCCTTTGTAGGTGTGGATTCTGGAATGAATCACCTCATGAGACCTATGATGTATGATTCGTACCATGAAATTGTCAACATATCAAACCCCGATAGCATACAACGGGTTTACACCGTTGTCGGGTATATCTGTGAAACAGATACATTTGGATGGGACCGAAAGATACATGAAGTAAGAGAAGGTGATATTTTGGCGGTAAAGAATGCCGGGGCCTATGGGTTTTCTATGGCATCCAACTACAACTCGCGTTACCGGCCAGCAGAGGTACTAGTATATGAAGGTAAAGCACATCTCATTCGCGAACGTGAAAATATGGAAGATATTATCCGTAAGCAGGTGGAGATAGATTTTGAATAAGGTCACCAGCTATGAAAGTAGCGCTTGCTCATAAGCAGCGTTGTAATGCTTTACAAGTTGTGTCCAGTCAAAATTTTCAGAAAGGTCCTCAGCTTTATTTCGTTGTACCATACGATCACGCCTGGACAGCTGAATAAAGTTGAACATTTTAATGGCCAAGTCTTTCGCCACAGTTTCCGGTTTTCTTTCATGTCGGGTAAGTAGGTACGCCCCGTAGTCTTCATGATCAGGGAAGTAAGTTCCTACATAATCACCAAAACCTGTATAATCAGAGGTAATGGCGGGTACTCCTCGAGCTAAACATTCTAAAGGCGTATAACCCCAGGGCTCATAGAAACTGGGAAAAATACCAAGGTGACAACCTCGTACGAACTCTCCATAGTCCATGCCAAATAAGGGGTTAGTGGTATCTATGAAATCAGGATGATAAACCACCTTAACCTTATCTTTTGGATTATTGACCAAAGGTGCATTCCGCAAGTAGTTTAGAATTTCATCATTATCATTATCCTTTAAGTTGTGTGTAACCACTATTGGCCAATTATCTGATTTCCAGGATTGTAAAATTCTACGGTATTTTAACTTTAAATGGTCTTCCACCATTAGGTTAATGTCAGGCAAGCGGAAGTCTTCTTGCTCCGCCGCTGCAGCATAGAACATCTTATCACCAATTTGGTCCTCTATCTCCCTACATGTGTTCCTTATTTCGTTCATTACACCACGAGATTGTAGCACCACCGGATTGATAGACCAGGTTGGTTTCCGGGTAATGAAGAACATAACTACAGTCTGTTTCAGCTTGGCTTTCTTCATCATCTCATTCAGCAAAGTGAGCGCATGAAGTGTAAGATCGTAACCCTTATTTTTAAACTCATATCGACCAGAGGTGAAGAAGTAAAGCACATCGTCAAGGTCGAATGGGCAGCTGTGAAAGAAGTGTCCCATAACAAACTCATGTATCTCACTTTTGTACTCCTGATGCAGGTTTTGTACTTCGTGATATGCTACAAATCTTGTTATGTTTAAGCCATTGGGTGTAATCTCATCAGGCTCGCGTCCGAAGAACACCTTGCATTCTTTTGCTGTAACCTCACTTACAGTGGTCAATATGGTACTCGCTTGCGCACAAAAACGTTCTATCTGAGCAATTGGTAAGATATGAAAATGCTCCGCGTGCTGCTTCCAATGATATTTGTGAAGTGAGGTATAGAAGTTCTCATCATTCATAGCCAAATACCTGCCAATAGAGGTAGCATGCGTAGTGAAAACTGTTTTGACAGGCAGTTTATTTTTTTGAATATCAAGAATAGGAAGACTGGCCATCCATTCGTGAAAATGGGTAATTAGCTTTTTTCTGGCTTTTGTGATCTCTTCAGCAAGCAGGTTAATGAAGATATTAGTCAAATCAGCAAATGCTATGACATTCTTTTGCAGGTCATCATCGGCATAAATATTTATACCGAACTCCTTTTCCAGTCGATACCTGTTCCCTTCTGACTTATGCATAGACTCGCTTATCTTCAGAAGAACCGTCTGCGGCCTACCGGTTACCAGCCAGGTGCCATAGAGGACGTCATGGCCAAGCTCACGCATCCTCTCAACGGCTTTTCCATAGGGCCCTGTGAGCTCATCAATAGGATCAAACTCAGCGCTTACATCTTGGTCGATAATAGGGCCCAAAAGACAGTAACGCTCCTCCCATTGTGCAGTCATTACCGGCACCTTTGATCTTATAACAGTGTATATACCACCTAATTGATTGCAGACCTCCCAAGCCGATTCAATTAGATAGATGCTGTTGAGTTTCTTTGGTCTGGAAGGTAGGTTTTCTTTGGGTTGAATTTCTAGTGGCACGTTAAAGGCTTTTGTATTAAGTTACAAAAAAGCCTTCAAAATGTACACTTACTTATATTGCTCTTTCAATTTATCCTTGAACTGCTTCATAAATTTCTCAACTTTGGGGCGGGAAACCGACACGATGTAGGGCTGATTAGGATGTATTTCGTAATAGTTTTGATGATAATCTTCAGCATACCAAAACTTTTCAAATGCTGTTATTTCAGTTATTATAGGATTCTTAAAGACTCCTTCCGAATCCAGATTCGTTTTAATACGGATCGCTATTTCTTTCTCTTCTTCTGATGCATAGAAAATTGCGGACCTGTATTGCTTGCCGACATCCGGACCTTGCCGATTCAAAGTGGTAGGATCGTGTGAACCAAAGAAAATCTCTACCAAAGAAGTATAGTTTACCTCTTCCGGATCATACAGTACCCTTACCGCCTCGGCATGTTCTGTAATACCAGCGCTGACCTCCCTGTAATTTGGATTTTGTTTTTTTCCTCCGCTATACCCTGACACCACATCATATACACCTTTTACCCTCTCAAAAACGGCCTCCGTACACCAAAAGCAGCCGCTAGCGAAGTAAGCGGTATCTAATTTGGATGCTGCCTCTTTTGAAATTACGGGTGCGGAAAAATCACTATTCCCTTTACTAGTACAAGTAGCAAAGGCCAATAGAATGCTGAAAATGGATAATATTCTAATTGATGTCATTGAGCTTTCTTGTTTACTAAAATTTGAACGTAGGAGTTCTCAATATGTTTATCGGGTATCTGACAATTCTTGCTATTCAGAACATTGATCGCTGATTTACTAAGCGTAACTATTTATTACTCTTAACAGGTTCCATGTAATTCTCAATAGAAAAGCATTGTACAAGTACAGTAAGTTTAAACCGATGAAAATTTTCACTTAAATATTAAAAACTATGAAAAAAGTATTCAAGCTTTTTGTTTTTGCACTTATCACAGTTGCATTCTCCGCCTGCGAATTCATGTCCGAAGACGTAGATCCCATCGTTAAAACAGAAAATGATGACGGAACAATTGGCGGCCCTGGTGGGGGTGATACTCAAAAGGAAGAGCCAGAATGACTGCAGCTAACAAGTGTAATATTTTTAGAAAAGGTTCACTTTTTTAAGTGAACTTTTCTTTTTTTATTTAAATATTATGTCCAGCAGGTCTTTTACCCACATTACATTAGAATTTAGTTTATTATTTTTCATAGTCTCACGGCCTTTATTCGGTAGTGATTTCCAGACAGTATATGACTCAGCCAAGAAGATACGCTCCGTTGAAATAGGGGAGCGGGCGCTTGAATTGGCCGAAATTCATGGAAATGAAGAGCAATTGGCGAAATCTCATTTCTTAATAGCATACTATCAAGACGAAAAAGGCATGTACTATCAAGCCTTGAACCATTATTTTTCCGCTCTTTACAACTATCAAGAGGCCAGAAATTACGGGAGGCAAATAGGAACATTGATGAATATAGGAGCCATTTATTATGTTGGAGGATTTTATGAAAAGGCGATTGATTTCTATAAGGATGCCAGGGATATGGCAAAAGACATGAATGATATCTCCAGGTTTAGGTCGATACAATATAACATCGGACAGGCTAATCGTGCTATGGGTAACTATGAAGAAGCTAATAATATTTATTTAAGGTTGTTAGCTCAGAAAAATGATATTAAGAATAAGAGTCTTTTGAATGACTGCTACACGGAACTGGGCCTCATCGCTGGTACTCATCTTAAGGAGTATGAGTTGGCAGAAGATTATTTTACTCATGCGGTAAACATTTATTCTCCAGCAGATAAAGACTATGTTTTGGCAAAAGTAAAAAGCATGAATGGAATAGCATATCTTCAAATGATGCGAGGTCAGTTGGATGATGCTAAACAATTGTTTAATGAAGCTTTATCATTGTCAACGACAAACGAATTTGATAAAACAGCATTAGTAGATGTTTATGGCAACCTGGGCAGTCTATATGAAAAAATAGATGAACCCGACTCTTCCATTCTTATGTATGAGAAAGGACTTGAATTGGAACCACTCAATAAATTTGATAAAAAGTATATTCAAACGGCTAACCTGTTATATAAATACCATAGGGCGAAGTCACCTGAAAGAATGGATCACTACCATGACCTGATTTATCAATATGGGTTAGAGTTTGCCAAGCTAAAAGCACAGTTAATTCAAGCTAGCCATGAATATCAAATTAGGGCTGCGGATTATCGGCGCGAACTGGACTTAAGAATTGCTAGAGAAAAGCGCATGTTATGGTGGGATATCTTCTCTTATGCACTGACTTTAATCGTCATCGCTTCCGGGATCAGCTTCTATTTTATGGAAAAACGCAAGCGAAGAAAGCGCCTACGCAAAGCTCTGGACAATGCGCGCATCATTGTACCCCTGCCCGAGAAATATTAAGACTTTGATTCCTTTTCAATAATCTTGTATAATCTCTGATATTCATAGAAGAGTTTCTGATAATCTTCGGAAAGGTTGGATAGTTTTTCAATCGCTTGATCCAGAAAAGCCATAAGCTGCTTAGTGTCTTCTTGATCGACGTCACCTTTAGCAACTTTTATTTCAGTCAACTTTCGAACGGCTTCTACAATAAAAGAATGGCTGGCCATAGCCCTTGATAATTGCCCCTTTTCTTTTACCATGTCCTGACGTTGTTCAATAAAAGCTTCCAAATTAAAGTCATCGTAATCCGTATGGGAAATGATCTTACGCATGTTATCTACGGTGATCGTACCGTCAGCATCCAGAAAACTTCTTGAGAAACCTATCGCATTACAAAAAGCAAGACGCCTGATACCCTTCGCTTTCAGGTACAGTTTTATCAACGCTTTATCGGAAATAGGCTCCTCTGCCATAAAATACTATTAAAATTGTTTTTATGTTAAATTTTACAAGTTAAATTGTACTATTAATTGTAATGGCCTAAATATAATAGTTTGGAGACCCGTAATAAAAAAATGGAACACTTATTGAGCTTGTTGGCTCTTTGTGAAAGAATACAACACCGGTTGCTTTCCAAAGGGCGTAGTATCCATAATGATTATGTGATCGTCAACTTGTTTAACCTGGTAAGCCAATATCCATTTGTTCCCATAAGTGTGGTATTGAAAGTGTACCGTCGCCTTTTAAAACATTCGTGGGCCGGGCATGACATCATCATCACCTTGAATGAAAACGAAAACTTTATGGCTAGGTCCTTATTAAGCCAAAAATGAGCTATAAATATTCGTCCTTTCCGTAGGAAAATTGATGTACTCTTACGGATAAAAAAGTACTACAAGATTGTATTCCTCTTAGAAGTCGAGACTGATCAAAACAGCATATAATTACCTCCTTTTCTAAATTTACTTATATTCAATGGCTCCATGATGGTTTTTGGCATGTACTTTTTCACTGAGTGAGTGAAAAGTTGCTTTATGATCTCCGAATAATTTCCTTCACCCCGCATTCTTCGTCCGAACTCCGAATCAGACACATTGCCATTATGCAACGCTTTAATTTGATTCCAGACCTTTTCAGCCCGATCAGGAAAGTTCTTTGTGAGCCAGTCATGAAATACATCCGCGACCTTTCCATTAAGCCGAACAGTGGTGTATCCTGCGCTCATCGCCCCACTAGCGGCAGCTCTTTTTATTATCGCTGGAATTTCCTGATGATTTAAACCCGGAATAATAGGTGCATTCATTATAGATACCTGAACCCCAAGTTTGGTCAGCACATTTATTGCTTTCATTTTCTTTTCAGCAGTTGCCGTTCTTGGTTCCATCAAGGGCCTTAACTTGTCATCAAGTGTTGTAATAGAAAGTATAACACGGACCAGGTTATCTCTTGACAACTCTTCCAAAACATCAATATCCCTGAGAACCAACGTATTCTTCGTAATTATGACTACCGGATGTTTGTACCTGTTAAAAACTTTCAAAAGCGACCTAGTGATTTTTAGCTTGCGCTCCAAGGGCTGATAACAATCAGTATTTCCTGACAACACGATCGGGCATGCCTTCCAACTTTTTTTAAGTAATTGTTTCTCAAGTAGTTCTGCTGCATTTCTTTTTACGATGATTTTGGATTCAAAATCTAGCCCCACATTATAACCCCAATACTCGTGGGTAGTGCGCGCATAGCAATAAATGCAACCATGCTCGCAACCCTGGTAGGGATTCAAAGAATATTCCATCCCCACATCCGGACTGGTAACTTTGTTTACAACCTTTTTAGGTGTTTCATAAAAAACCTGTGTACGAATGGATTCGTCTAATAGTGGTTCATCTAATCCCTCCGGATGATCAGTAACATATTGAGCATTTAAAAAGCGATTGCTTACTTGTATTTGAGAACCTCTTCCCTTTTTATATTTCTCTTCCATATACCAATATAATTAGTATATACTATATTTTATAGCAAATGTGATGAAAAGAGATTTTTAAAGATCATTTCGTTCCCTTGATGATCTTTACTGGTTGGGGCTTATAACCATATTGAAAGCTATTTAACACATTCATGCTATTTTCAACAGCGCCCCCACTCCGATTGTATCATTTGTTATGCGAAATACTAAAAAATCACATTTATGCTCATTTATTACATCTTTCTTTATTAAATTAAATTGTCAAATTTTGTCTATGGTAATGAAAAAGGGTTTAACGTGAGCCATTAATTCAAAACCCTTACATCTCACTCATATTAAAATGGATCGATCAGAACATTTAAAAAATCTTGTAGCGCTTGCTTTTTCCGATGGTAATATTGATGAAGGCGAGCTGAAGCTATTAAAACATGCTGCGGAAGAAGCTGGTATATCAGAATCAGAGTTAAATTCCTGGATTGAGAATGCAGACAGTATTATACTTAAAATCCCTGAAAACGAAGCCGATCGTGAGAACCATTTGATAGATATGATTGGAATGGCAACAGCAGATAATACTTTTTCTCAGGACGAGTACGATTTATGTATGACTATTTCCGAAAAGTTGGGATACGACGGCCTTGGCGAAGCTCTCAACAGAAAAATGAGTGAGTCTAATTTGAAAAACCTCATTGCCTTAGCCAGTGCGGATGGTCATGTGGATGAAAAAGAGCTGGAAGTGATTAAAGATGCCGCCAAATCGGCAGGTTTTACTAGTGAAAAGCTTCAAGATTGGCTGAAAAAGGGTAGTGATTTTATTCACGTCATCCCGGAAAGAGAAGAGGACCGAGAGACCCAATTAATACAAATGCTAAGCCTGGCCATAGCAGACGGTGAGTTTAGCGCCGATGAATATGCTCTTTGTAAAACCGTGGCCGAGCGATTGGGTTTTACCAAACAGGAATTGGATATGATAATTAAGCTTTCTTTTCGCGGAGAAATGAAAATTGATTTCGATTAGTAAGAATCCTTGTTTATTGTCCTGCCCGGCAGCGCTTGCTGCAGTACTTCACTTCATGCCAAACTTTTGTCCATTTTTTGCGCCAAGTAAACGGCCTGCCGCAAGTCAAACATATTTTTTCAGGTAAATTCACTTTTTTATGGGCCATGTAAAGAGAACAAATATTAAAGCCGTCTGTTTTTATCATATGGTTGAACTGACTCCGGGAGAAATAGACAGAATCATAGAGATGGCTTGGGAAGATCGTACTTCTTTTGACGCTATTGAGAAACAATTCGGCCTGACCGAAACTGATGTCATAAAAGTTATGAGACGAGAAATGAAAGCTTCCAGCTTTCGGATGTGGCGAAAAAGAGTTCAAGGCCGAATAACGAAACACCGAATTTTTGGCAAGGAAGATGCACGTTTTAAAAGTTCCAGACAGCGTAGTATTAGCTACAACAAAATCTCAAAACGATTGAGTTAAGCAATTCTACCTGGCACGGTGTGCTTTTCCAGAATACGTCTAGCCTCCGACTTAACTATGGCATTTTTTTTAATACTATATAACTCCAATGAAGCCCTTTTATAGGTATTCTTTATATCTACAATCGGTTTAGGATAAAGTTTTCCTAAAATACAGCCATACAATCTTTGCTCTATTTGTGTCATAAGCCATGGGGTATGGATCAACCCCAATGGTAATTCGGCGAGCTCTGGAACCCACTTTTTAATAAAAAAGGCATCAGTATCATTTTCTTTCGATTGTTTGACAGGGTTGTAAATTCTTATGGTATTAATACCAGTGACGCCAGCCTGCATTTGAAACTGAGGATAATGAATGCCCGGTTCAAAATCCAGAAATTGCCTGGCCAGGTAATCAGCGCCTTTTTTCCAATCCAGCCAGAGGTGGTGAGTAAGAAAGGAAACTACCATAGCACGCATTCTAAAGTTTAAATAGCCAGTCTGTTTTACACATCGCATACAGGCATCGACCAAAGGATAACCCGTTTTACCTTCTTGCCAGGCCTGGTAATGATTTTCATTCCACTCTCGACGTAGTTGGTCATAGCCTCTGTTTATATTTTCATATTCATAACGCATTTCCATTTCAAACTTTTGAACAAAATGACAATGCCAGCGCAACCGTGAAATGAAACTTGAAATAGCTTTTTTGTTTTTACCAAGGTCTTTTTTTTCTTTAGCAGCCTGATATACTTGCTTCATAGAAAGGTTTCCCCATGCAAGATATGGAGAAAGTCTGCTGCAGGAGGTTCTGCTTTTTTCAGGCTTAGAAATACCTTGATTATAGTCAATTACTCTTTCATTCAAAAAAGAATTTAGGTATCGGTGTGCGTTAGTTTCCCCGCCTGGCTGAAGTACGCCAGGGTCGCTACCTGTTGTTAATAACTTTCTATCGCTTTCCCTTTTTATAAAAGTTATGTTTTCAACGAACTCTAAGTCATACAAATTGGCGTGCAATTGTGGTTGATTCATTTTGGCATACCAGCGTTTACGCCAGTTTTTTCTGTTTTTTAATCCACGGATCACTCCGGCATACGGATACTCTCTCCAAGTGACTCCGGCATTCTTACAGAACCTCTTTATAGACTTATCTCGTTCATATGTTCTTTTAAGACCTGTCTCCGCATAGCTATATACACTCTTAATTTGAAATGATTTGGCTAATAAATTGAAAACGTTCTCTACCTCACCGTGAACGAGATGGAGTTCGCCATTGTACTTTTTAATACGTTTGTTTAAGTCTTCTACACTTTGTGTAACGAACCGCCAGTGACGGCTGTCGCTCTGAGGTAAAGCCATTAACGAGGGTTCCAAAAAAGCGAGTAAGATAACAGGAACATTGTCTAAACTGGCGTAGTAAAGCGGTTCATTATCTAGCAGCCGTATGTCCCTTTTGAACCAAACAATATTCACCTTTTGCATAGTTAAAAAACATCTATTTAAAAGGTATGTTTTGCGATCTACAGTTAAGCTGAAATCGGTTCTGCAAAAGTCAGGTAATACCCGTTTATATCTTTGACCGTAAACTCCCGCATGCCCTAAAATGTATCTCTCAGCCAATCAACAATATCAGCCTTTTCATAAATAGCTTCATTATAATTCACTTATTCCCGTTGTTTTTAGAAATAAGGTAAAGCCTCCTCCAAGGCTTTCATGTTTTTCTCCCTCATCTGGCACACTGCTGACTTTTTCAAAGCCAAGTACAGCATGATAAAAGTTTATTGTTTCGTTAACATTTTCCACCATTAAGTTGTGTGTGAGTGAATTGAATATAGCTATGATTCTTAGTGAAAGATAATAAAAAAGTCTTGCCCCTTAAAAGAACCAGACTTGCAACATTTTCTCTAATTCACTTTAGAAACTATACCTTAATCCAAACTGAAGCTGCCATCTTGAAAGCAGCCCTGTGTCCGGTGTGAAAGTCTCAGTCAAATTCGGATCAAATGAGTAGGTTGGATTTCCTGCGTCATCTACAGACACTCCTAAAAACTGGGTGTTGGTAGCAAATTGCCTTACACCCCAATCGGAGCTTATTAAATTGCCAACGTTCAATATATCAAGACTAAACTGAATACTGTTTCCATTGTCAAAATTATAATCCTGTAGAAATCTAAAGTCCCAACGCGAAAACCATGGACTCAGACTAGCATTTCTTTCTGCATAACTTCCTCGATTTTCACTCAAATAATCGTCTTGAGCAATAAATAACCTTAACGCTCTTCGCTGTGCCTCGGCAGTAACATCGATATTTCCATCCTGGTTGTTATCTTCTTCTGCAAAAACCATACTTGCTATTTCACCATAAGTAGGGATATAAATTAGATCATTATTGAATGAGCCATCATTATTAATATCACCGGAATAGCTGTAGCTAAACCTGCCTCCCCTGGTATATTCATAATAAAGTGATAAGGTTGTTGCCCATTTGCCACTGCCATATTTAAAGGTTTTATTAGCCGTACCTACTACCCTATGCTTATTGCCATAAATAGAGTTAGACAGTACCGCTTGGTTTACATGACCAAGGGCAGGGTTAAGATCGTAAATATCGCTGGTGATTTCTGCACGAAGCGAAGACGCATCTTTAGCATCCAGAAAGTTATAAGCAAGTGTCGCATATACGCCATTACTGAACGTTTTTTTAACCTCTGCAGTCAAATTGAAGCTTCGCCCCAGATCGGCATTAGTGAATACATATGCATTGGCAGGGTCACCAAATTGATCCGACGATCTGTCGGAACGTAGATAAATGGATCTGTTATCTACACCATTCAGTTGCCCGGTGGGAAGGTTCAACCCATAATTAGCTACAAACTGTGCGTTAACATCTCTGGTGTAGGCAACATCAATACTTGCCACAAGCCCTTCGGCAATCTGCTTATCTAAGCCGAGGCTTGTTCTCCAAACCCGAGGAAATCTGAAATCGGGATCAGTCGTTGTTCTAAAGAAGAAATCAGGATTAGCCACTTGGTTTCCTATCCAAACAAAGGGTAACCTACCTGTAAACAGTCCTGACCCACCTCTCACCTGAAAAGTTTGATCTCCATTTACGTCCCAGTTAAACCCAACCCGTGGTGACCACAAGGGTGTTCCTGTAGGAAGTTCGGTCTGATCCAAAAGTTCAGGGTTTCCTTCGGGATCGAAGTACAAAATGTCCGGATTATAAGCGCCCCCGGTTTCTGAGAATACTCCTCCCTTTCTCTCAATGTTGTCAACAATAAGATCCTCCGTGTCAAAAAACAAAGGTGCATCCATCCTTAAACCATAGGTCAAGACAAAATTGTCATTTACCTGCCATCTATCTTGCAAATACAGACCGAATTGACCCACGGTAGATTCAGCCAATGCCCAGGTATCATTACTTTGATTTTCATCAAAAACTCCTTGCGAGTAATTCGCTATTACACTCATTTGCCCTGTATTTACAAAATTCAGGAAATCACCCACGCTAGAGAACCCAGGACCGAAAGTGCCACCGGGATAGAAATCCGTGTTGCCGCCAAAAGGACCTATGAAAGCATTTTCGAAGGGCTCATACACTCCAAGGTTGAAAGAGTTGTCGAAGCTAAATCTTTCAAAATTAAAGCCGGCGGTAAGGGTATGATCACCGGCGTAAAGTTCATAGTTGTTGCTAATCTGAAATACGTATTGATCCAGTCGGTTGTTAATTGAGAAGGGCTCATGGCCTGCGGCAATGTAGCGTACCGCATCTCTGTTGATGTTAACAACTGGGAACGGCGTGCTGAAGGGGTCCCGACTATCATTGAAAACGCTGTAGCCAATCTGAAACTTATTGGACGCTTTATTTCCAAAAAGGCTTCTTAATTCGAGGAGCCCAGAATTTATCTCATTATTTATTTTGTAGCCAGAATTTCGAAACTGTAAAGTGATCGCATCCGGCCCTCTTCTACCTAGCGCTGTTGGGTTAGCAGGTAGTTCACGTGACGCATATAAAAAGTTATACGTAGCGGTAAGCGTGTGTTTGCTATTGATATTCCAATCCAGTTTAACAATCCCTTTTTCGTTTTCAGTGTCCAGGGTATATCCTTCATAAGGGCCCGGATCATAGCCTATCCCTATAAGCGCTGCACTGACAGCATCCAGGTCAGCAGCGGTTACCCTGGATACATTGTTTCCGCCTTGGCCTCTGTCTGCAAAAAAGCTGGACCCTAAGTTTTCTCTTCTTTCTATCTCAGCATTAGCAAAGAAAAACAGTTTGTCTTTTATGATCGGGCCGCCTATGCTGAACCCTGACTGAAGCTGCGTCAAATCCGGAACGAACACATCTTCACCTTCTACTTTGGAGCCGGTAAATTCATCAGTCCTGTAAAATGAAAACACTGTTCCATGAAACTCATTCGTCCCACTTTTGGTCACCGCATTTATAGAGGCTCCGGTAAATCCTGATTGAGTAACGTCGTAAGGAGCCGTTGCCACTTGAATTTGATCAATCGCATCCAGGGAAATGGGTTGCGCATCCGTCTGTCCTCCCGGAGTAGCTGCATCGAGTCCAAATGGATTATTAAAAATTGAGCCATCTAATGAAAAGTTATTGAATTGATCATTGCGGCCCGCAAATGAGTTACCATCCGATGAAGGTGTCAGCCGGTATATATCACTTGCCGATCTTGTAATGGTGGGGAGTTTTCGAATTTCATCGTTGCTAAAACTTATCGCCTGACCGGTGCGATCGTTGTTGAAGGTTTCATTATTACCTGAGATGACTACTTCTCCAAGGGTTTGAATATCTTCCTCAAGGTTAAAGTCAAGTTTTAAGTTTTGGCCTAAAAGAAGCTGAAAACCTTCCTGACCTTGATCTGCAAAGCCGATAAAGCTAACGGTTATCTTGTAAGGGCCGCCTATGCGCATATTTGGCAGATTGTAACGACCATCCGGCCGGCTGGATGTACCATACTGGGTGCTAGTAGGTAAGTGAATAGCTACTATAGTAGCTCCGGGCAGTCCTTCGCCTGATGAATCGGTCACTTTTCCATTGATTGCGGCCGTTGTCACACCCTGAGCGTTAGTCAGCGTTACGATCCCACACATGAAAAAGATTACTAGTAGTGGTTTGTAGAGTTTTTGCATAATAACGAAAGGTTATATGGACATTAAGCCTTGCAAGTTATTGAATTTTTACAACCCTGGTAGCCATTTCTGTACTAAGAAATGGACTAGCTTAATCCTTCGCCTCAAATGCCTAAAAAAGTGAATTTTTTATGGATTTAGGATCAATTTAAAGCCTACTCCATGAAGATTCGCAATTTCAATTGCCGAATCAGGCTTTAAATAGCTCCTAAGCTTAGAAATGAATACATCGAGACTACGACCCATGAAATAGTCATCCTCTCCCCATATGGCTTTCAGGATACTTTCCCTTTTCACTACTTGACCCGTATGGTCTGCAAAATACTTTAATACGTCAGCCTCTTTTTGTGTAAGGTTCTGTTTAAACTCTTCTTTGATCAAGAGCAGGTTTTCATAATCGAACGTGAATTTGCCCAATTGATAGCGACTTGGTTGACGTTCTTGGCTTGTTCTTTTTAAGAATACCTCAATTCTATATACCAGCTCCTCCATGCTGAAGGGTTTGGTGATATAGTCATCCCCACCTACCTTAAAGCCCTCTATCCGATCTTCTTGCATACCTTTAGCAGTAACAAACAAAATTGGTATTTGGCGATCTAGCCCCCGAATTTCTGTAGCTAAGCTAAAGCCATCTTTTTGAGGAAGCATCACGTCAAAAAGGCAGATATTGTAAGGTTTATTTTTATAGGCTGACAGCCCTTCTTCTCCATTCCTTGCCCAGTCGACATGAAAGCCTCTTAGTTCCAGATTGTCTTTGACCACAAAGCCCAGATTCTGGTCATCCTCCACTAACAAAATAGATCTTTCTGACATTAGAGTGTTAAGATAAATGTAGCGCCCATATTAAGTTTACTTCGAACTGAAATTTCAGCGCCATGTGCCTTTAGTACCTGCTTTACATAGCTTAGGCCAAGGCCAAACCCTTTAACATCGTGTACATTGCCCTTAGGAATACGGTAAAACTTATCAAAAATCTTTTTTTGCTGATCCTGAGCTATTCCAATGCCCCGATCTTCGACCTCCACAACTACTTTATTATGATCGTTTCGAGTAGAGATATTTATTTTTGGAGCTTGACCGCCGTATTTTACCGCATTATCCACCAGGTTGAACAATACATTTGACAAATGAAGCCTGTCTCCATCAATAAGGTCATTTTTTGCATCCAGTTTAGATACAAATTTCACCTCCTTTTTAGAATCAAAAGTATTCATGGCAGATTCTATAAGTTGGTTAATGTGAATGGGCTCTTTTTTCAATTCTAAATCACTCTTATCCGAATGCGCCATTTGTAGTACTCGCTCTACCTGGTTCTTTAAACGAGAGTTTTCATTTGCAATGATGGTTGCATAGTTACTTAAGCGTTCCGGCTGTTCTACGATTTTAGGATCCTTCAATACATCTGTAGAAAGAGCTATAGTAGATATAGGCGTTTTGAATTCATGCGTCATGTTGTTAATGAAATCACGCTGAATCTCTGAAAGCCTCTTTTGCTTCAAAATAACAAACATGGCATAGGCAAAAAAGATCACGACCAGCACAAGTACTGATGAAGAGAATATCCAGATACCCATCCTGTTTGTTATAATAGAAGCCTTATGTGGAAATTGTACTCCGAAATAGTAGCTCTGGTTTTCCCATTTAGGCAGCGCTTTGTCCGTTCCAGTTTGTGATGAATTTTGGTCGAAGCTAACATAATTGCCATAAACCATTTTGTCATTAGTACAATCATAAATGCCATACTCAAAATCTGCGGTTATGCTCCTCTTTTCAAACTCCGACTTTAAAAGGCGCTCTAATAAACTGGCGTCAACCTCATTATTGATCATCACCACATAATAATTAGTGCTAAGTTGCTTGATGGGTTTAACAGGCGGCGCCATGGTTTCGCTCAATTCAAAAAACTGTGTAGCTACATTGAAAAGTGCAGTATTTACTTCTCGGTTAAATAATTCTTCTTCGGTATTAAAAGCTTTGTTAAACCAATAGACTTGTACACCGGCGATACCTACAATACTCACTGCGGCCAGCAGAATTAAACCCCTGATCGTATTCCTTTTCATAAAGAACTGTTAATCATAACTTGAAAATAGGAATTTAACGGCTGATAGATATGCTTTTAACAGGTCGTTAACAAATTGAAAGTAGTACAAAACTTGCGTTATCCTGTGTGTAAGGCTCTATATTTGTAAAAAATTATGAAAAGATGAAGCGCCGAATTTTGGTCTTTATAAGTATGATATTGTCCTGTAATAGCACGACCATTTATGATGAGTCGCTATTCGAAAAAGGTAAGGGCCTGGGGGCTTTAGCAAATGACGAAATCAATGAAGCCTCGGGTCTTGAGGCCAGCCAGATAAACCCTGGACTGCTATGGACTCATAACGATAGCGGTGATACTTCAAGGTTATTTTTGATCCATGAAAACGGAGAAGATGTAGGTGAGTTTTACCTGAAAGGGGTGAGAAACCGAGATTGGGAAGACATTGCTGTCGGACCTGGCCCGGTAAAAAATGAAAACTACCTGTATATTGCAGAAATAGGAGATAATCAAGCTATTTATGAAGACAAATACATTTATCGATTCAAAGAACCCCAGGCCTACAGATCTTCACTGATTGACAATTATAACATCATTGAATTTCGATATCCTGATGGAAACAGAGATGCAGAATGTCTGATGATAGATCCTCTTACGAAAGATTTATACATCATTTCGAAACGTGAACGCCAAGTCCACATTTATTTAATGTCTTATCCACAAAATGTTGATAATATTAATGAGCTGGTAAAGCTTGGCACTTTGCCCCACCTTAAGATCATTGCCGGTGATATTTCCCCAGATGGAAGAGAGATTATCCTAAAGACCTATGATGAGATACTGTATTGGCGGCGGAATGATGACGAGTCGGTGATTGAAGCTCTTTCACGCGCGGCAATTAATATTCCATATAAGAGCGAGCCGCAGGGTGAAGCGATGGCCTGGAAGAATGATGGTAGTGGCTTTTATACCTTAAGTGAAGAGCCTGATGACACAGAGGCTCAGTTATATTTTTATAAGAGGAAATAGTTCTAGTCAATTGAGGTTTAAGACTAATAGTTGATATTGCAAATGGTTCCGTTTACAAGCCAAATCACGATGAAAATTCTGAAATCGAAAAAGTAGATTTAAGACGCTTGAAATAGATAGGGCTCACTTGAAAATTCTTCAAGGCACGGCGGGGAGCTTGTCCACGAATAGCGCGGTTCATTCAGGGCTTGTGGGTAGGCAAGCATAAGGGGTTGGTTCTGAGCGTTTTGCGGGGAGAATGGACTTTATTCGTGGCGCCCTTTTCTTTTGTTTCGTTTTCTTTTGGGCGAGCAAAAGAAAATGAAAACCTTACTTAAAACCTCAAAAACTAACTAAAACTGCTTGTTTTGAGGTTAGTACATATCTATAAAACCATCAGAAAATGTCTGGATGACGCTGAAATGCGATTTCATAGACAGAAAGCAATTATCAAAGATGCCCTAGATATGAGCAATACTGATTGCAGTTAATACTTAGCATGCCTCAAAATACTAGCGCTACGCTCTGTTGAGGTATTAGCTCTCTCTCCCAATTAGGCTCTCTGCAAATTCCTTCAGCATAGACTTCCGCTGCATGGGTGCATCCAGCTTTCTTAAAGAGCTATGCGCCGATTCAAAATACTCATTCATTTTAACTTCTGCGAGCTCCTTGATTCCTAAACTGTTGTATATTTCTGTAACGCCCTTTACTTTTTCCTCACCGTTGAATTCTTTTAATTCAATCCAGCTCTGTAGTTGTTGTTCCATTCGCCCGGTAGCTAACTCTTTGGCCTTAATGAGCAAAAATGTTTTCTTATTGGCTATGATATCTCCACCAACCTGTTTACCGAATTTCTCTTTGTCGGCATAAACATCAAGTAAGTCGTCTTTGAGCTGGAAGCCAATACCGATATTAACGCCGAATTTATACAGCGCCTGTTGATTTGCTTTATCTGCCCCTGCTAAAAGAGCGCCCAATCGTAGACTTGTGCCAAGCAAAACGGCTGTTTTTAATCGGATCATTTCCAGGTATTCATCCTCGGTCACTGTTTTTCGGTTTTCAAAAACCATATCCATTTGCTGGCCTTCGCAAACTTCTGCCGCACAAGTATTAAATAGTTTTAGCGTCTTAAGTAAGTACTTTTTATCCGTTGCTAGTAAAAGATCATACGCTTTTACTAGCATAACATCCCCAGAAAGAATAGCTGTATTACTATTCCATTTTTCATGTACAGTTACCTGACCTCTTCTCAAAGGGGCCTCGTCCATAATGTCGTCATGCATCAAGGTGAAGTTATGGAACACTTCTACAGCCAATGCCTGGTCTAATATTTTAGAAGGATGCTCTTTGAACATGTAGTAGCCGATTAGGGTCAATAAGGGGCGTAATCTTTTGCCCCCAAGAGCCATCAAATAGGAGATAGGCTCATAAAGCTCAATCGGACGCTCTCCATAGTTATGTTTTGAAATGTGCCCTTCAATGAGTCCTTGAAGGCGTGAAATAGGCTGCTGCATTCTTATTCGTAAAAGAATTTATCTTGTTCATCAACAAATTCGAGATCAATTGTTCTACGGTTAAGGTCAGTATTTTTCACTACAACATCTACATTGTCACCCAGAGTAAACATTTTCTTATTGCTTCTGCCTATTACGCGGTAATTGTCCTCATCAAACTCATAATAGTCGCCTTTTAAATCAGCAAGGCGTACCATACCCTCGCACTTAGTTTCTATGATCTCCACAAATATGCCCCACTCAGTAACACCTGAGATTACGCCTTCAAAAATCTTATCCTCCACGCTCTGCATAAATTCCACCTGTTTGTATTTAATACTGGCGCGTTCGGCATCCGCGGCACGTTTTTCTCTCTCTGAAGAATGCTCGCATTTTTTTTCATAAGCTTCCTTTTCCGCAGATTCTCCGTTATCCAGATAATGTTGTAAAAGTCGATGCACCATCATATCCGGATATCTGCGGATGGGTGATGTAAAATGCGTGTAGTGGGCAAAAGCTAAACCAAAATGCCCAATGGCCTGGGTAGTATATTTTGCCTTAGACATGGCCCGTATAGCTAGCTGCTGTAACACATTTTCTTCCGGTTTACCTTCTATATTAGACAGCAGCTTATTTAATGATCTTGAAATGGATTCTTCGTCAACTTTTATTTCGTGCCCAAAACGCCGGGCAAAAGTGGCAAACGTATTAACCTTTTCAGGATCAGGAAAATCGTGTGTACGATATACAAAAGTGTTTTTTTCTTTGCCCTCCCGCATCTTATAGATAAATGTAGCCACCTGTTTATTTGCCAGGAGCATGAACTCTTCGATCAGCTTATGAGCATCCTTGCGCACTTTAGGAATAACTCCTAAAGGCTTCCCGTTTTCATCGAGTTTGAATCTTACTTCCGTGGTTTCAAAATTTACTGCTCCGGTCTGAAACCTTTTCTTTCGCAATTCCAGAGCCAGTTTATTTAACTGAACAAGTTCTTGCGCTAAATCTCCTTCTCCCGAATCTATTCTTTCTTGCGCATCTTCGTAGGCAAACCTCCTGTCTGAGTGAATAATTGTTCGCCCAAACCATTCCTTAGTCACTTGTGCGTCAGGTGTCATTTCAAAAACCGCAGCAAAAGTGAGCTTATCTTCATTGGGACGGAGTGAACATAGTCCATTTGAAAGTCTTTCAGGAAGCATTGGTACGGTTCTATCTACTAGGTAAACTGAAGTTGCCCTGTCCAGCGCCTCTTTCTCAAGTACGGTTTCGGGTAGTACATAATGAGTCACGTCAGCGATATGAACACCAACTTCAAAATTGCCGTTATCCAGTGTTTTAAATGAAATGGCATCATCAAAATCCTTAGCGTCAGCCGGATCAATGGTAAAAGTTAGCGTATCTCTAAAATCTTTACGTTTTCTGATGTCCTCATCGGAAATCTCTTCTTTTATATCTTCCGCAGCACCCAATACATGTTCCGGAAATTCGAATGGCAAATCAAACTCTGCCATTATTGAATGGATCTCCGCTTCATTTTCACCGGACTTACCCAGAACCTGAATTACCTCACCTTCCGGACTTTTATCATGTGATGGCCATTGGGTGATTTTGATAATAACCTTGTCGTCGTGGGCTGCCTTATTTGTTTTTTCTAGTGGAATGAAAATATCCTGATGAATTTTTCGATTGTCGGCAACAACAAAGGCAAAGCGTGGAGAAAACTCTATTCTACCGACCAGTTGCTCCCTTGTTCTTTCCACAATGTCCACGACTTTCCCTTCGGGTCTTTTGCCATGCTTAGCCGGGGATACCGCCACCTTCACAATGTCGCCGTCAAAAGCATTTTTCAGGTCTCGATCACGGACATAAATATCATGTTCTTCATCTTCAGAAACCACATAGGCAAATCTCGGATTCACATGATCCACCCTGCCAATGACCACCTCTGGTTCGTGATTACTTTTATATGCTCCATGGCTAAGGGCTGTAATTTTGCCCTCCTGCTCCAACTTGCCTAGTACATAGGGTATCTCTCGGTTATAATCTTTGCGTTTAAAACCAAGCTTACGAACTACTTGCTTGGAGGTATAGGCGCGCTGAATATTTGCGTTAAGAAGGTTAAGTATTTTTGCTCGAAGCTTCTCCTGAATTCCAGCCGGTTTGCTGGGTTTTTTCTTTCTCTTTTTACTCATTAGCGTACAAAGATGGGTTATTATCTCGCAAAGAAGCTAAGGTGCAAAGGTTTTGTCTTTTCATTAGGTTGCATTATCGTTGATTAGCCAGAGTAACGATCACTTATTGACTTCAGATAACTATGTAATATCAGAGTGAGTTTTCATCTTGATATAATTAACTAATTCTTCTATTTCTCCTCTTTTAATTTGGCATTCCCAGAACCTTAGAACTTTCCAATTTTTAGTATTTAATGTTTCAGTTACGTATCGGTCTCTTCTAATGTTACGCTCGATCTTCTGTTCCCAATATTTTTTGTTTTGTTTCGGTTTTAAGTTTCGACAGTTATGTCCATGCCAGAAGCAACCATCTGCAAAAACAACGATTCTTAATTTTGGAAATGCAAAATCAGGTTTTCCAAAAAGTTTATAATTTCGTCTCCACCCTTTTATATTATAGCGCTTAAATAGCTCAATTAATCTGAGTTCGGTTGATTTGTTCTTTGAAGATTTAACTTTCTTCATTATTTGACTTCTCTCCGCTTTTGTGAAAGTATCAGCCATTTTTGTTCAAGATAGTGATCCAGTCATTCGTGACGTTCAAGGACTTGAGTACAATTTCTAGGTCTAGTGTAAATGGAGTTTGTATTCCAATAACCAAGCAATCAGACGGTATGTTTTCTAAGATTTTGAATTGAGACCTATGTGGTTGCCATATGAACGATGTTCACTTGCTGATTTCTCACATCCAAATGAGTATACAAAGGAATTTCTAACTGAAATTAGTCTTGCTTTTTGGATTGTTTCAGGGTTTGTAGCCTTAACCGTTTTTGCCCCCCAAGCAGTATTACCTAGAACGACATCATCAAGCCCTACACTTGATAGTTTCCAGTCTGCGCCAATACGAGTTGTAAAAATCTCTTCCCACTCTGAACCTTCAGAATTAGCTTTACCTTTCGTTACTAATAAATAGACAATCTCTTTCTCTAATGAGAATCGAAAATCAGTTAGAAATCTATTTAAATGATACAGAGGGGTAGATTTATCTACAGTTCGTAGTTTTAACGATTTCTTACTCATTTATTCCCGTACTTTATCTCGTATTCCCTTAAGACGAGACCTGTATCGATAGTTTCCGAAATAAATGGCAACAGCTTTTGAGCTACTGCTTTAACAATGTTCACAGGAACAGCGTTTCCAGCTTGTTTTCTTAATTGACCATCTGTAACAACTACTTCGTAATTGTCAGGAAAGCCTTGAAGACGGAGCATTTCTCTTGACGTTAACCGTCTTTCTCCGTTAACCAAAAGATAATTGTAAGATGCACCAGCCCTTAAAGCACAAGAATAAGGGTATGAGCAAATGTTCCCCGACTTATTTTCATGCCATATCGAAAGCGGATATGAAGATGTGTGCTTCATTTTACGCTTATTTTGAATATAATCCGAGGCGTAGTGTTTCTTGTCAACACGTGTTTCTAATATCTCTTCAAGAGGAGTATAATTCCTTTGAGGACTTGGAAAATTGAATAATATCGGTTCTCTATGTCCAACTATTATTACTCGTTCTCTTTTTTGAGGAAGCCCATAATCGAGCGCGTTCAAAACACTATATTGTACATGGTACCCTATCTCTCTAAGTGATTCAAGAATAACTTTTAGAGTTTTTCCTTTGTCATGGCCAACAAGCTGCTTTACATTTTCTATAATAAACCCCTTTGGTTTCTTCTCATTTAGAATTCGAGCAACATCAAAAAACAATGTTCCACGCGTATCCTGAAAGCCCTTCATATGTCCAATAATACTGAATGCTTGGCATGGGAAACCGGCTAATAAAACGTCATGATCGGGAATATCTCGTTCAGAAATTAGGGTCAGGTCACCCTTTGGAAGTTCCCCGAAATTGTGTTCATATGCCACTTGACAATAAGGATCGATATCAGATGAAAACACGCTCTCAGAGATAACGTCGTGTTCGCTACAGGCTTGTTCAAAACCAAGCCTGAAACCACCAATTCCACAAAAAAGATCGATATATCTGAGTTTCTCCATGTTCGTTTAATTTTCTTAAAGGAAAAAAGTCATATGTATTTCCCGTTTTAATTCATTAATTACTTCGCAGTTCAGCGACTGTGCGTGAAATTCAATTAGATTCTGTTCGTATGATATTTAGCCCAGAATATTCCATACTCTTCAACCTCAAAAATATTTGAGCCAGTACAATCACATCTTCCATGCAGTATCCCGCTATTTTCTCCAAGCCATCGCCTTGATAATAAGTTTCATTTACCATGCTACCATCAAGACCGGTTTTACTTGATTCTATACCGAAAACGGATGCCAGTAAATCGAGAGAAGTATAATGTTTATAATCCCCGAATTTCCAGAGGTCCATCGTATCCAGATGCTGAACCTCCCAGGGCTTTTTTCCGGCCAGGTCCAGAACGTTTGGTAAAGGAATACCATTTATAAGCATTCGTCTGCTCAAATACGGAAAGTCAAACTCACGCCCGTTATGAGCACAAAGAATGAGATGATCATTGTTGATCTTACGGATTAGATCCTTAAAACTTTCCAGAAGTTCCTTTTCGTCATCACTGTAAAGGGCCTTTACTCTAAACTCTAAACCCTTGTCTTTGGAAACGAAATACCCAACCCCTATGGTAACAATTTTACCAAACTCGGCATAAATACCCGCCCGTTGGTTAAATAGCTCTTGATCGGTTATACCTTCCTCACGCTTTAAAAAGGCCGCCTTTCTTGACCATTGGGTTTTTAAACGTTCATCCAGGTTTTCGTAATCATCGGTTATCCCAACGGTTTCAATATCGATAAAGAGAATGTTTCTAAGTTGCATAGTTTACGAGTGCAGAATGCCTTTAGTCCTTAGTTCTTTAATATAAGTCGAATTATCCTCTGATATGGAGTCCGGCACAAACGTAAAGCGCTTATCATAGAGCTGACCATTGATGTAATAGCTCACCCAATACTCATTATTTAGATGAAAAACTTCCGGCTGGATCAATTCTATTTGAGCGGTTGTTTTCGCTCCTACCGTTTCCAGGAAATGCCTAAGTATCGAAGTATTTTGAGTTTCTCCATTTTGCTCTCCATATCCTTTGGATGCGACCAATGTGTTTTCAAGGCTAACATCATTGTTGTTTATCAAATGAACACTCCATTCCTCCTGACCTTTTTCACTGCTTTTTTTCGCAATGGCTACAGTAACATCCCTGACTTCCGGTTTTTTTATATCATTTTTCATTTAGTCAAATCCATTTCAAAAAGTTCTGCAATTTTTTTTTTCAATTCCATTTTCACCTTTTCAATATCCTGTGGCTGGCCTAACTCTGCTGCAAGCGAGGTTACCGCTTTATCATCAATACCACATGGTACAATATTTTTAAAGTAATCCAGGTCCGTATTAATATTAAAGGCTAGGCCGTGCATAGTCACCCATCTACTCGACTTTACGCCCAAGGCACAGATTTTTCTCGGGTTCTTTTGATCTACATGATCCAACCAAACCCCTGTTAACCCTGTAATTCGGCCAGCTTCAATGTTGTACTCTTTAAGCGTAAGGATCACCGCCTCCTCCAAAAGCCGTAAATACTTATGGATGTCGGTAAAAAAATTGTCCAGGTCTAAAATAGGATAAGCGACAACTTGACCCGGCCCGTGATAGGTAATATCTCCCCCACGATTGATCTTATAATAAGTAGCTTCTATTTCTTTCAATTTGTCATCATCCACCAAGAGATTATCTTCTGACCCGCTTTTACCTAGGGTATAAACATGAGGGTGTTCACAAAACAGAAGATAGTTCCGGGTAAGAATTGTCGCTTCATTTCTTCGATTCTCGATCTTGATTTGAACAACGGCATCGAAGAGTTCTGTTTGATAATCCCAGGCCTTCTGGTAATCAATTACCCCTAAATCGATGTACTCGACGGATTTATTCGGATGATTGTTCATGGAAATTGTAAATTACAAATCTAAGCCATTAAGATAAGCGTCATTCTGACTTAGATCAGAAATCTCGACATGGTTGGTACTAATTTGGATGAGATTCCCGCCTGCGCTGGGAATGATGTTTTTTGTATTTAGCCTTATCCCACTGGCATTGAGTTATAAAGATCATTATTCCAATCCATAACGAGAATGAAAAACAAAGCGGAACTGGGAAAAGAGGGAGAGAAAATAGCCGCAGATTATTTAAAAGCGCGAGGCTACAAACTGCTTGAAACAAACTGGCGTTTCAAGCGCTCAGAAATAGACCTGATTTGCAGAAAAGATGATCTGCTGGTTTTTGTCGAGGTTAAGACCCGGTCATCCATAGGGTTTGGACAACCCGAGGAATCTGTGGATGAGAAGAAAGTAGCAAAAGTTGTTGAAGGTGCAGAAGCATATATTTTTCAAAACGATTGGAATATGGACATTCGCTTCGACATTGTATCCATTGTAATCAAAGAAGGACGGCAGAAAATACTACACCTGGAGGATGCTTTTTATTGATCAACGCTTCTGATAAATCAGCTTACCTTTAGGATTCCACTCCTTCCAAATATAGGGTTTGAATTCATTATCATGTGGGTCTTTGGAATAACGTACGATCTTCTTTCGTCTCCCTGAGGCGTAGTACTCCACCCAGTCTCCAACCGGCAGGTCCCAATGGTATTCTCCCTGAACCGCCTTTCTGCCATTTTCGAAAAAGTAGAAATAGTTACCTTCCTTTTCACCGTACTCAATCGGAATAATTTCTTTCATCTTTTGGCGGTTCTTGTCATAATACCTAACCATTGATTCTTTAGGCCAGCCTTTAAAATATTTTTCTTTATCGACTAAAAGATCATTCTTATCATAATGCATCCACCGGCCGTGCTTAGTTCCCATATAAAAAATGCCGTCTTCTAATATCTGGCCATTTCTCATCTTTTGATACGGACCATGCAGTATATCCGCAAACTTAGGGTCTATTTTTCCGCCTTTTCTTACTTCCTGCCTGCGGTGATCATACCAGTAAACATCACGAACCTGAGTTTCGGGTTTTTCGAATTCCTTCAAGACATAAAAAAGTTCAAATGTAGTTTTATCTCCTACACCTTTTCTGGTAAACCTTTTTTTCGTTTTGATGCCGTAAAAGATTTTCTTTTTCCGCTTTTTCTTATTGGGCTCATAGATTTCTTCTTCTTCCTCGTCTTCACCTAAATCAAATGTGATTGGAGAATTTATACTAAAGAGGTCTGTGGTTTCTTGCTCTTCTTCCTGTGCAAACAAAAGCGTGGCAGAACTAAATATGAGTAAGAAAAAAAAGAAACTCCTCATTACCGCTGATAGAGATTAAAACTTATAAAACAGCAACGTAAAATTCACAAATTTTAGTTTTTCATTCAACCTTTTTATTCTGATTAATTAAAGATGCTGTAACCATAGCCAAGTACTTTCGTATTACCTAAGACTCCAATGTATTTAAGAATTATGCATAGTCCTGAACTATTAAAAGGAACACTGCAGACGATTATTCTCAAGCTTCTGGCTGATAATGGTAAGATGTATGGATACGAAATCACGCAAAAAGTGAAAGACCTTTCTGATAAGTCTCTTCAACTTACTGAAGGTTCTTTATACCCCACGCTTCACAAGCTTGAAGCCGAAGGGCTGCTGAAAACGGAGAAAGTGAGTATGGGCAAACGTGTAAGGAAGTACTATTTTTTAACCCCTTTGGGTGAAAGTACATCTATTCAAAAAATTCAGGACTTTGAAGCATTTATGAAAACCATGTTCCAAGTACTTCAGCTTTCTCCAAAACTAGCATGATCCTTACCGAGGAACATATAAACTATATCATTAAGGACATTTCTTACCGGGGTATTGTGGATGAAGATCTCGGTGAAGAATTGGTAGATCATATCTGCACACTATTAGAAAAGAAAATGGATAGTGGAGTCAGGTTTATCGAGGCCTATGATGAGATAGTAGCCTCTTTCGGTAGAGATAAAAAACTTGTAGAAGTACAAAAACAAGCAATAGAGTATACCAATAACAACACAAAAATTATGGTTAAGAACTATTTCAAAATTGCCTTAAGAAATTTAGTAAAACACAAGTTTTATGCCGGCATTAATATTTTTGGTCTTTCGGTCGGTGTGGCTTGTAGCCTCCTGATTTATCTATTTGTTTCTCACGAAACCAGTTTCGATAACTTCCATAAGGACTCCGATCAAATTTACAGGATAGTTCGACACGGTAAGTTCAATGGCAATGAGTTTCACTACCCGGTATGTCCTGCACCCATGGCAGGTGGATTGGTGAGCGAGCTCCCGGAAATAGAGCAAGCTGTAAGATTTAGAAGCCTAGGAACTTACCTTGTAAAAACACCGGAAGCCACTGAAAGCTTTAAAGAGGATGGACTCATTTTTACGGATTCTACTTTTTTTGATCTATTTAGCTTCGACGTAATTCAAGGCGACGCTAACGGTGCATTGGTCAGACCTAACACAATAGCAATCAGCAGGTCCGCGGCCACCAAGTATTTTCCAAATGGCGCGGCTTTGAGCAAAACACTCGTCTTGGATGGCGACCAAAACTTTGAAGTAACAGCGGTTTTTGCTGATATGCCAAAGAATGCACACTTTCAATTTGACTTTCTAATGTCAATGTCAAGCCTGGAAGAAGCTAATAACGCAATGTGGTTAAGTAACAATTTCTTCACTTACATAAGATCCGTGCCCGGGTTAACTCAGGAAAAGCTTACTGAAAAAGTCAGCTCATTTTATGGATCCAAAGCTGATCCGGAACTCCAGAAGTATATGGGTATAACCATCGAAGAGTTTCTTGCAGCAGGAAATAGCGTATCATTAGAATTGCAACCATTAGATCAGGTTTATCTTACCTCTGATTTTGTATTTGACATTGGCAGATCAGGAAGTTTAGAGACGGTATACCTATTCAGCGCCATTGCGATTTTTATTTTAGGGCTCGCGTGCATCAATTTTATGAACCTGTCTACCGCGCGCTCTGCTAACCGAGCCAAAGAAGTAGGCGTACGTAAGGCATTAGGTTCTTTTAAAAAACATTTAATTCGTCAGTTCCTGGTAGAATCTGTTCTGTTAAGCCTGGTGGCATATGCGCTTGGAATTTTCCTTGTTCTGCTGATCATGCCCTTGTTCAACCAGCTTTCCGGCAAAGAATTGACACTACCATTGTCTGAACCTATTTTCATTTTTACCCTCTTGATTGCCGCACTGACTACAGGCGTTCTTGCGGGTCTTTATCCAGCATTTTTCCTTAGCTCATTCAAACCAATCAATACGTTGAAAGGCAAAATCGCCCTTGGCTCCGGAAATTCAAGAGTAAGAAGTGGGTTGGTTGTATTTCAATTCTTTGTGAGCATACTTTTGATCATTGGCACAATCGCTGTTGATAAACAGCTGAAATACATACAGAATAAAAAAATCGGTTTTAATAAAGAACAGGTATTACTTGTAAACGATGCCTATATGTTAGGCGATTCAAGGGATGCATTTAAAGAAGAAGTTGCTCAGCTGGGGCCTGTGGTCTCCTCTTCTTTTAGCGGGTTCATTCCTGTGAATGGCTACAATAGAAACGACAATACGTATTGGAAAAAAGGGCTGAGTCCAGATGAAAGCAACACTGTAAATAGCCAGATGTGGAGCGTTGATTATGACTATGTCAAAACTATGGGTATGGAAATCATTGAAGGTAGAGACTTCGACAAGGACATTGCTTCTGATTCAGGGGCAGTAATCCTAAATGAAGAAGCCATGCGCGAATTCGGATTTGACCAAATAGATGGTAACGCTATTCAAACCTATGGTTTTGATGGTAATACGGGCAAGGTACTAATGGATCAGTTTAATAATTACAAAATAATTGGTGTAGTAAGAGATTTCCATTTTGAATCGTTAAAAGAAGACATAGCGCCTTTAGCGCTGCAATTAGAAAGAAGCACAAGCGTAATGTCCGTCCGTCTTTCTACCAACGACTTTGCCAATAGTATTGATCTGATAGAGGAAAAGTGGAAAAAGTTTGGAACAGGTCTACCTTTTAATTACAACTTCCTGGATGACGAGTTCGCAAATATGTATAGAGCAGAGTCAAGGTTGGCAAAAATATTTGGAATTTTCGCTGGTCTTGCTATCCTCATTGGTTGTCTAGGTTTGTTTGCTCTGGCCACTTTTATGGCGGAGCAGCGTACAAAGGAAATTGGCATTCGAAAAGTACTCGGCGCTTCGATAAGTGGAATTGTGCTTATGCTCTCCAAAGAATTCTCTAAGCTGGTAATTATTGCTTTTATTATCGCTGTTCCTGTAGCGTGGTGGGGGATTTCCAATTGGCTGGCCAATTATAACTACCGGATAGGAGTTGGGTTAGAGCTTTTCATTATTTCAGGAGTAATAGCCTTTGTTATTGCCTGGTTAACTGTAGGATATCAATCCGTCAAAGCAGCGGCAAGAAATCCGGTAAAATCATTACGAAGCGAATAAAATTTGAGTTAGGAATAGCTATCTTGCAATTTCAAGTTAAAGGTAGCTATTTCTTTTTCTTTACGAAGTAACTCATGCTGAAGCTCTGAAATCTCCCTTTTAGCCGTTTCTTCATTTCTTTTTACCTGCTCTTGAGCTCCGTGCATTTCCTCGGTTTTCTACCTTAACTCTTCCTACTTCGCTGCGAGTACTCTATAAACCTCATTAACCCGAGATTGAATATGCTAAAGCTCAGGACCTACATCTAGGACGGCCCTGGATGCGGTGGCGAGTAGGGGTGCCTCGAAAGAAAAAGCGATTGCACAACTGGCCAGAAGCACGGGCACTTTCTGGATGACGGCTTCAGGCTCACAACAGTTTCCTGTAGAATTTAAGTCACTGGGTCACGACGCTTTTATCTATGCGCTGCTAGAGGGTTTATCCGGCTCAGCCAATAATCAAAAAATTACTGTAAGGGAGTTAAGTCTTTATGTTGAATTCAGAGTCAACGAATTAACGGAAAAGTATTAGGGAAAGACGCAATATCTGTTGGGTTTTTCCTTTGGAAATGACTTCCCCTTAGTGTTGTATTAGAATCTAAACGGCATTTTACTCCATTTTCAAGTTTTCCACGGGATTGACGATAGCCGCCTTTATTACCTGCGAGCCTATGGTCAATGCGCCTAGTACAAGGATCACTAATGTGCTGGATAATACAGTAAGCGGGGAAATCTCGACGCGATAGGCGATATTGTCCAGCCAAAGAGAGTTTAAAAAGTAGCTCAACGGCACAGCCAGAAATACCGCTATCATCAGTAAGAGCAAAAAGCCCTTGGATAGTAAAATAGCAATTCTGTTATTTGGCGCCCCCAGCGCTTTTCGAATACAAACTTCTTTTAATCTCGTTTCCGTAGTGTAGGTAGCCATTCCAAGTAAGCCAAGGCATGAAACTACAATAGCTATAAAAGCAATGAATCCAACCACACTTACAAGATCGCCAAAAGTGAGTTGATAGAAACTTTTCAGTTCTTCATTCAAAATCTTTTATATCCAGTTTATATGCCGGATTTATCTTGTCCCAGGCGGCCTTCACATCAGCCATCGCCTGGTCCCGATTGCCGGAACTATAAGCTACTTGTACTATGCTGAACCTCTCAGATAAATAGCGCAGAGCCATTGGAGCTATCGTTGACATCATTGTTTGATGGTTATAATCCGCAACCACTCCTATGATCTGAAGTGCCACACTGTCATCGACGTAAATTTGCTCCCCGATTGCATCTTTCGGGCTTACCAGGTTGAATTCGTCAATGGCCGTATTATTTAGGATAACATACTTTTCAGCATCTTCCAGCGACTGCGCATCAAAATTCCTTCCGGCCAGCAATGTAAGACCCATATTTTCTATGTATCCCTCATCAACCGAAAAATATGCGAGATCAATACTTTCCTCATCACTTAGATCTAGTTTGGTATCTGTTCCGTAAGTGGCGCCGCTAGCTGGAATATGCGAGCTAATCGCCACGCTCTTAACACTACTATGCTGTGCAAGCTCAGTCTTCAAAGACTCAAATAGAGCGTTATTTAACCGTACATTTAAAATGTTTTCCTTGTTGAAGCCATAGTTAGCGCCTAGCATGTAGTCCAATTGCTGATACACGAGGGTGGTTGAAATTATAAAGATCAGTGATAAAGTAAATTGAGCCACAATCAACGCTTTTCTTAAACCTGTTTTGGAAAAAAGCTTAACGTTTGACAATCCTCCCAATACACTTATCGGCTTAAAAGATGAAAGCATTATTGCCGGAAATAATCCGGCAGAAAGACCTACAGTAATGCTAAACACCAAACAAGCAACATAGGCCATTGGTGTGGAATCCAGCTTCCAGTTTAAAAGTGAAGCAAATTGAAGGTTCTCAAAAGCAGGCTTCAGACCAATCAAAAAGATAAAAGAAAATACAAGCGCCACAATGGAAATGACCACAGCCTCCCAAATGAATTGTGAAAAAATTTGCCTTTTAAATGCCCCAGATACTTTCCTTATGCCTATTTCCTTAGCCCTTGTCAGCGATCGGGCTATAGTGAGGTTGGTATAATTAAAGCACGCGGATAACATAATGATTAGCGCCAACCCCGCCAGGAAGTATACGAACATATACGGAAGCCCCGGTCCTATTTGATTTCCTAAAAGTGGTCCTGGAGTAATGGCAGTGATACTTTGAAGATAGAACCTGTAATTTCTATCCTCCATGTCAGCATAAACCTCTTTATTGATTTCCCTCATCTCACTTTCTACCTGATTTGGCTTGGCTTTTTCATTCAATTCCAGGTATACCCATCCCGAAGTGCTGTTTTTCCACTCACTTAAGGCAGGTGATAAGGCGCTGTCTGCTTCTAAAGCTGTAACACTTGACATTGAAGCAAGCGCCTCGAATACAATATGGGATTTACCTGAAAGTGGTTTCAGTACTCCCGTGACCTGGTACTCGCCGAGTTCACCCACTTTTACAGATTCACCTACCGGATTTTCAATATCAAAAAGCTTTTCCGCAGCCTGTTTAGTCAAAACCACTGAATTTGGTGCGCTCAAGGCAACGTCAGGATTTCCATATTCTAATTCATATTCAAAAACCTGAAGGAAGCTTGGGTCTACGAAGAAGCCACCAATAGGTGTATTAACATCATTTTCAATATTGATCCAGCTATTTCCAAAACCTCGCCGGATTCTTACCGCATTTTTTACACTCGCATATTCATTCAGCAGCTTATCGGCAAGAGGTAATGGGGATGTGGCAAAGAGATTGATGAAGTCATTGGTATCATCTCGTTCGGTGTTTATTCGAAAGACCCTGTCAATTTTACTATTGTAGCGATCATAGCTGGCCTGATCAGCAATCAGCATAATGACAACAACACATACGGACATGCTAAGCGCAAGCCCGAAAATATTAATCGTTGAAAAGGTTTTATTCTTAAGCAGACTGCGAACCGCGACTTTTAGGTAATTTT